>Ga0116129_1000041_pt1 | contig 94399 bp, 68 predicted proteins | sample June2015DPH_17_2_FD_89732 | JGI IMG/M metagenome (GOLD analysis project Ga0116129, IMG submission 89732) | Peatland microbial communities from SPRUCE experiment site at the Marcell Experimental Forest, Minnesota, USA - June2015DPH_17_10 | ecosystem: Environmental > Terrestrial > Soil > Wetlands... | reverse complement strand
GTTTTTCCGCGTTGCGCGCGACGAGGAAGAGGCTCGCGCCTTGCGTGGCCCAGATGCGGCAGGTGGCTTCTGCTATGCCGGAGGTGGCTCCGAGGACGAGAATTTTGCGCGGAGTCTGAACTGGTCTGACCTGAACTGGTATATCGGTGGTCTGATGGGGAGTGCTCATAGGTTTGGTCGGTCTGTCTTCCGATTTGGTCTTCTGGTCTGCTCTTCTGATTCCGGTCTTCGGTCTATAGCTATAGATTGGCGGTGACGCGCTCCCAGAAACTGGAGGTGAGCATCGGATCGCGGTAACGGGCGAACTGTTGCCACTGCGGGTAGAAGGACTGGAACTGCGCGGCGGTCATTGCCGCGTCCTTGGCTGGGTAGAGGCGGCCGCCGAACTCGAGGGTCATGTCGGCGAGACGCTCGAACAACGGGAAGCTCTTGTCGGGCTTGATGGGAAAGTCGAGCGCGAGCGTGATGCCGGGCTTGGGAAAGCTCATCATGCCGGGTGAAGGCACGTCGCCGAAGGCCTTGAGCACGGCGAGGAAGCTGGCGAGGCCGGATTTGGCGACCTCGTGAAGGATGGCGATGGTGCCCTCCTTTGCGTGCTCCCACGGGATGACGTACTGAAATTGCAGGAGACCGCGACGGCCGTACATGCGGTTCCAGCGGAGAACCTTGTCGAGCGGATAGAAGAAGGGCTCGTAGTCCTGCTCGGCGACGACGCGTTTGTGGATCTGCTTATGGAAGAAGAGAGTGTTGAAGGCGCTGACCGAGAGCGAGTTGAGCGCGAAGCCGGGAGCGTCGAAGGGAAAGACGAGCTTCGGCTTGGGCGACGTGTGCAGGCTGTCGCGTTTGGTCGAGTGATCGCCCTGCATGAAGATGCCACGTGCAAAGTTGCGGCCGGTGGAGGTAACGTCGACCCAACTGACGGTGTATTCGATATCCTTGCTCTGGTTGGTGAGGTCGAGGAACTCGTCGATGCCGTGAAACTGGATTCCTTCGTAGTCGATCTTGCGCGAGACGATGGGCTTCAGACGCAGCGTCGCCCAGGTAATGAGACCGGTAAGTCCAAGGCCGCCGATGGTGGCGGAGTATAAGTCGGGGTTCTCGGCTGGCGAGCAATGCAAACGAGAGCCGTCGGAGCGGACAAGCTCGAACTGCGTGATGTGCCGGCCGAAGGTTCCGGCGACATGGTGGTTTTTGCCGTGGATGTCGTTGGCAATTGCTCCACCCAAGGTTACATATTTTGTTCCAGGCGAGACGGGAAGGAAAAATCCGCGCGGGACGGCGAATTCGAGGATCTGTGCGAGGGTAACTCCGGCTTCGGCGGTGAGCAGCCCCGTCTCAGGATCGAATTCAATCAGGCGATTCATGCCGGTCGTCAGAAGGAGGTTGCCGTCTTTGAGGAGGCAGACGTCGCCATAACTGCGGCCCATCCCGACAGGGAGCGCGCCGTTGGGCAATCCGTCGATGGCGGCGGGAAAGTCGCTCTGCCAGTGCAGCGGGATAATCTTCGCGCCGTGGGTGGGGTATCGGCCCCAAGACTCGAAGGGAGGCGGGCCCGTCGGCTGCTCCTCTGCGGCGTGAAAATCGAGCTGCGGCGTTGCTTGTGTTGCAGTCGGCATAGTTCAAGAATAGACGATCGCAGTGCAGTCGTTATTAACTGATGCGGCTATGTTCGTTTCAGGCAGAAGTTGCCGTTGCGGTGGCTGCAAAAGGAAGAGGCGCGACCGAAGCCGCGCCTGCATTCTGTGATGGCTTTGGCTTACGCTGCTGCTGTCTTTTCGCGGTTCTTGGCGTGCTTTTCTGCGGCGACCTTCAACGCTGCCTTGGCCTGGACTGCAAGAGCAGCAAAACCAGCGGCGTCGTTGGCGGCGATATCGGCCAAGACCTTGCGGTCGAGCGGATTGCCGGCCAGTTTGAGGCCGTTGATGAAGGTTGAGTAGCTCATGCCGTTGATGCGGCACGCTGCGTTGATGCGGACGATCCAAAGAGCGCGGAACTGACGCTTCTTCTGTTTGCGCCCGGTGTAGGCGAACATGAGCGAGCGCTCGACGGCCTCTTGTGCAGCTTGGTAGAGCTTGGATTTGGTGAGGAAGTATCCACTCGCGCGCTTGAGGATCTTTTTGCGGCGGTCGTTGCGTTTTGTACTCCGTTTGACACGGGGCATCGTGACTCTCCTTTTGCGTACTTCGCGGCGCTCTTGCGCCATCTGGGTTACGCCCGGCTGGAGGTAAGGTGGGCCTCTTCACTCAGGCTATGCAACTTCAAGTCTCGGTGGAATCGCTATCGTGATTCCAGGGGCCGGAACGCTTTGACTGGCCCTTTGCTCTTATTCGAGCGGCTTGACTTGAAAAACTGACGATCCCTGCCTAAATCTTAGGCGTAGGGAAGCATCCGGGCGACCTTCGCCTGATCCGCCTCAGAGACCAGAACCGAACCGCCGAGGTGGCGCTTGGTCTTGGTAGCCTTTGAGGTGAGGATGTGGCGCATCTTCGACTGGCCGCGCTTGAACTTGCCCGTGCCTGTCTTATGGAAGCGCTTGGCGGCACCGCTGTGTGTCTTCAACTTTGGCATGTGTGTTCCTGACTGTTTCTGGACAACTTATCGAGTATATACGAATCTGGCTCTATTTTCCGGGCAGAATCGGGGATTCCGCTGGGAGATTGCCGCTAAGCGCCTTCTTTCCAGAACCTTCCTCAGACGGAAATGACCCTCCGAGGAGGGTCATTGGCTTAGCTCTGGCGAGCACTCTTATTCTAAAGATGTCCTACCTGGTCTTTCCAGGGTTTTTGAGGGGGCAGATTCCGTTTTTAGCCCTTTGGACCTACTGAGCCACCGCTGCCGGTGCTAGAGCCGCCACTACCGGTGCTGGAGCCACCGCTGCCGGTGCTGGAACCACCGCTCCCGCTCGAGGAACCGCCATGATTGCAATCGTGACCTCCGCTATCGTGGCCATGGTCGCAGTCTTTGTCTTTGTCGTTGTGGTCGCAGAAGCCAAACCAGGACCACGAAGAGTGGCTATCGTGATCGCAGGCAAAGGCCGAGGTTGAGGTAGTAGCAAGTGAAATGGCAACAATCGATGCAGCAAACAAGCGGTTCAACTTCATTGGGTCACCTCTAAAATACCCTTTCGTTACAAACTAGGGGGAGAATATCAATGGTTACGGGTCATGGCAGTAACACTTTCGGGGTAGGCAAAGCGAGGGGTCTAAATTGGCCTGATGGACGTGGCCGATTCCCCGAAAATCGATGGCTTAAACGCGTTGGAACCATGCCGGATTCGGGCCCGTTTAAGGCCCCCTTCGCATGCTATAATTGAGACACGGAATGTAAGGCTGAAACCTATGTAAAGCGCTGGAATAGCGCGGGTTTTCGCATATCGCGAGAGACTCGGGGAGAGGCCGGAAACCCTGTATATTCAGCAAGCGCTGAACGGAGATCCATGGCATCGACTGCAATCCCTACCGAAGGCGCTCTTTTAGAGCTTGAAACTGGCAAAATCGCCACCCCAGCGAAGGATGCTCCCGCCCGGAAAAAAGAGGGCGGTGGCTACTCGGCCGAGAACATTACCGTTCTTGAGGGGCTAGCGGCGGTGCGGCTGCGCCCGGCGATGTATATCGGCTCGACCGGCGAGATGGGGCTGCATCACCTGGTCTACGAGGTGGTCGACAACTCAGTCGACGAGGCGCTTGGCGGCCACGCGACCAGGATCGATGTGACGATCCATGTCGATAACTCCATTACGGTGGTCGACGACGGGCGCGGAATTCCGGTCGACGACAAGGTAATTAACGGCGAGAAGATGCCGGCGGTGCAGGTCGTTTTGACCATGCTCCATGCCGGCGGAAAGTTCGATGCGTCGAACTACAAGGTCTCGGGCGGACTGCACGGCGTCGGTGTAAGCTGCGTGAACGCGCTGAGCGAAGAGTTCGACGTTGAAGTTTGGCGCGACGGCCATGCGTGGGAGCAGGAATACTCCAAGGGCGCGCCGACCACCAAGCTGAAGAAGATGGGCGCTTCGACCCGCAAGGGGACCAAGGTTCACTTTCTGCCGGACAAGTCGATCTTCACGGTTACGGAGTTCAACTACGACACGCTGGCGCAGCGGCTGCGTGAACTCGCCTTCCTGAATAAAGGGCTGGAGATTCATTTGACCGACCAGCGCACGACCGACTCGAAGACTGGCGAGTACAAGCACCAGGAGTTCAAGTACGCCGGCGGCATCGCCGAGTTCATTAAGCACCTCAACAAAGGCAAAGCTGTCCTCCACGACAAGCCCATCTACATGGAGGCCGAGCGTGATGGCGTCGCCATGGAGATCGCCCTCCAGTACAACGACGCCTACTCCGAAACCGTCTTCACCTTCGCTAACAACATCAATACCGTCGACGGCGGAACCCACCTCTCCGGCTTCAGAACTGCTCTGACGCGGACGATTAATTCCGCAGGCCAGTCCCTCGGCCTCTTCAAAGATGTCAAAGAGAACCTCGCCGGCACTGATGTTGTTGAGGGCCTCGTCGTCGTCATCAGCGTCAAGCTCTCGCAGCCACAGTTCGAAGGCCAGACCAAGGGCAAACTCAACTCCAACATCGCCGGCACCGTCCAGGCTTTCGTCAACGAGCGCCTCGGCGCTTTTCTCGAACAGAACCCCTCCGTCGCGAAGAAGATCATCAATAAAGCCATCGATGCGGCGCGTGCACGTGAGGCTGCGCGCAAGGCTCGCGACCTGACTCGCCGCAAAGGTGCACTCGATGGCGGTGGTCTGCCGGGTAAGCTCGCCGACTGTTCCGAGCGGGAGCCGGATCGTTGCGAACTATATCTCGTCGAGGGAGAGTCGGCAGGCGGAACCGCCAAGCAAGGCCGCGACCGCAAGTTCCAGGCAATTCTTCCGTTGAAGGGCAAGATCCTCAACGTTGAAAAAGCCCGTTACGACAAGATGCTGGGTCACGAAGAGATCCGCGCCATGATTACAGCGCTGGGCTGCGGCATCGGCAAGGACGACTTCGATGCAACCAAGCTGCGTTACGGCAAGCTGATCCTGATGACCGATGCCGACGTCGACGGATCACATATCCGCACGCTGCTGTTGACGTTCTTCTTCCGCCACATGACGGAGCTGATCAAGCGCGGCCACGTCTACATCGCGCAGCCGCCGCTCTATCGCATCAAGAAGGGCAAGTTCGAGCAGTACATCAAGGACGACCGCGAGTATGTCAGCGTCATGGTGAAGCGCGCCTCCGACGGCATGGTGATCCGCTATGGCGAGGGCGGCGCGAAGCTCGAGGGCGCTGCGCTGACGAAGTATATGGGCCAGTTGAACGAGTATCTTGGCTTCTTCGACAAGGTGCAGAAGCGGCTGCGCAATGAAGAGGTCACGCAGGCGTTCGCGGAGCTGTTCGCGCAGGAAGGCAAAGACTCATCGCGGCGCGGCGACTTTGAATCGCCCGCCAAGCTGGAGAAGATGCGTCAGCGGCTGGTTGGAATGCAGAAGACCTACCAGTTCAAGAACGTCGGCGATGTGGTGCTGGACGAGGAGCACAGAAGCTACTCGGTCAGCTACACCGATTCGCAGGGCGCAGTGCGAACGATCGACTGGGCACTGGCTTCGGCTCCGGAGAGCAGGCAGATGCTGGCCAAGCATGCGCAGATCAAGGACCAGCTTGTGGCTCCGTTCCTGATTGAGTATGCGGCGAAGACCAAAGCTGAGGCAGCCGCTGAGGCAGCCGAAGAGGCCGAGGAGATCGCGTCGGAGGAGGGCGTGGCCGAGATCGCTGCGGCTCCGGGAACAGTTGCCGAAACGAAGGCGGCGAAGCGCTCGAGCAAGGCGGCGCAGGACCCGGTGGAGAAGAAAACCGCACGTGAGGTCTTTGAGTACGTTATCGAGCAGGGCCGCAAGGAGTACCAGGTGCAGCGCTACAAGGGACTCGGCGAGATGACGGCGCCTCAACTGTGGGAGACAACGATGGATCCGGAGCGGCGCACGCTGCTTCAGGTGAAGCTCGAAGACATCGCAGCCTGCGAGGAGATCTTTACCACGCTGATGGGCGAGGATGTCGAAGCCCGCCGGAAGTTCATCGAAGAGAATGCGCTGGATGTGAAGAACCTGGACATCTAGTCCGGACACTAGACTAAAACGAGTTTACAGGCTCGGCCTTTTTGGCCGGGCTTTCTTTTTTGGGTGGGCTTCGTGCAAACTCAAAGAATGGTACGCGTCGGTGTCGATGAGAATCTCGCCCAGGAGTTGTTAGCCGATTTCCCGCGTGAAGCGGAGATTGTGCGGATTCCCCGCAAGCCCACGCAGATCCTGGATGTCGATTTCTGGTTCCTGGTCTTTGCGCGCAGAGCCGCACAAGAGACCTTTCAACATCTTCGCGGCGTTAAGGTAGCGCAGTCGATGATGGCGGGCGTTGACTGGATCCTGCCCTGGCTACCGAAGGATGTGGTGCTGTGCGACGGGCGTGGCCTTCACGACATCTCGGCCTCTGAGTGGGTCATGACGGCGATTCTGACCTCGCTAAAACGGTTCCCCTACTACCGCGACATGCAGCTTCGCCAGGAGTGGAAGGGCCAGGCCTCAGTCGGCGATGGATACATGAACGTGCATGGCGCGCACGTTGGCCAGTATGCGGTTTTAGGCGAGGATTTGGCAGGCAAAACATTATTGATCATCGGCTATGGGTCGATCGGGGCGGCGATCGAGTCGCGCCTTACTCCATTTGGAGTGAAGATTGTGCGTGTAGCCCGCACTCCGCGGAAGGATCCTGAGGTCCATGCAGTCGGTGAGCTGCGTGGCCTGTTGCCGCAGGCTGATATCGCCGTGATCATCGTGCCATTGACCGCGGAGACGCACGGATTGATTGGAGCAGCCGAAATCGCACTGCTGAAACCGGGTACGCTTTTGGTGAATGCCGCGCGAGGTCCGGTCGTGGTCACCGATGCGTTGACGGCAGCCCTCGAGGAGAGTCGAATCCACGCTGTTCTCGATGTCACGGACCCGGAGCCGCTGCCTGTTGGACACCCGCTGTGGTCACTGCCCAACTGCATGATCACGCCGCATGTCGGAGGGTCGACGCCGGAGTTTATCCATCGCGCATTTCGGTTTGGGGCGGAACAGGTGCGGCGGTTTATTGCCGGAGAAGAGTTGAAAAACGTAGTCACCGACGCCGGCTACTGATCTCTTATAAAAGAACGCTGGCTTGTTAGCAGTGCTCTGCGCCTCTAGATAAGGTTAAGCTCGTCTTCTTCGCCGTCTTTCTCCTCATCTTCGTCTTCCTCGTCCTCCTCGTCATCATCGTCTTCGTATTCCTCGTCGTCCTCATCGTCGCCATCCTCGTCCTCATCTTCATCTTCCTCGCCCTCATCTTCATCTTCGTCGTCAAAATCATCTTCCTCTTCGTCATCGTCGAATTCTTCCTCATCGTCGAGGTCGACACGCTTGATTGCGGCGCTGAGAATTTCACTATCCGCATAGCCGGCGTGGCCGGCGGAACTGTCACAGAGGAATGCGAGAGGCATATCCGAAGTGGGAAAGATTTCATTGAAGGCGATGGATTGCGTGTCGGGTGCCATAGCGATGTCTCCTGTTGAAAAAATACGTATTGGGATAGATGCAGCCGAAGGGAAAAGGTGAGTGTGAAAATTTGATTTTGACTGATTTAGAAGCTGAGCGGTATCTGGCGCCTTGCGGCGAGATCGGGTACGAGTAAGTAGGTTCATGCATCCTTCGAAGGCAGTATTGCCGATACTCTGGCGGGAAAGACTAAAGTGCTTCCTGGAAGAAACTTAATGATGGAATACCGACGTTAAATTCGCTGAAATGGAATTGTGGATTCAGGAGCGTCAGCCTTCGGTGAAGGGCTGAAGCTGCTCTTCGGTGGGTGGCGCAGTCACGAGGCTGACGAGCGCGAGGCACAAAAGCGAGGCCAGCAGAGCGGGGAGGATGGCGTCGCGGGAAGCGAGCACCTCCGGCAGGTGAGTGTGGATAAACGGCGAATTCCAGAACACGGTGACGACTGTTCCAGCGGCGATGCTTGAGACGGCCGCGGCCGCGGTGGCGCGTCTCCAAAAAAAAGCCGCAAGGATGACAGGCGTCAATGCTGCGGAGTACACGGTGTAGGCGTAGAGCGCCTTCTCCAGCACGGAGCGGGTCCCGAGCGATTGATACAGCGCCCAGCAGCCCAGCAGCACAACCAGGAAGCGGCTGACAAGGAGGATGTTGCTGTTCGAGGCCTCCGGCTTCACGTAGCGGACGTACACATCGTTGATGAGATTCGTAGCCGGAGAAAAGAGAAAGTTATTCGCGGTGGAGATCACCTTCGCGAAGATGGCTCCCACCATAATCGCTCCCAGGAAATGTGGCAGAGCGTGAAGCGCGGTGAAGGCGAGGATCTCTCGCGGATTTTCGCTGACCTCTCCCGAGGGGAACAGCGACGAACCGACAACCGCGAGCGCAACGATTACCGTCTCCAGGATGAGAATGCCGATGAACCAGCCGACGACGGCGCGCGTCGCGTCCTTCTCGGATTTCGCGGAGAAGAACTTCTGATACATCGATTGGTTGCCGAGCATCAGCAGGCAGGTGGGAAGGAAGAGCTCGAGCGCGCGGGTTCCGCTGAAGTCGCCGAAGACCTGGAAGTGTGTCGCGGGCAGCGAGGCTACGATCGTAGGCCAGCCCCCTGCAATATGCGCCAGGATGGGCAGCGCGACGATTAACGTAACCGTGGCAAGCACTCCGATCGCGAGGTCCATGTAGGCAACCGAGCTCATCCCCGCGATCGCCGTGAAGACGATGACGAAGGCTGCAATGATCTCCTGTCCGTGACGCGCGCTGACCGACGGGAAGATCAGATGCAGAATGTCGCCACCGCCGATGAACTGATAGCTGGTAATCGCCGTGTAAGCGAAGAGGACGGCAATCACGCCAAGGACGCGCGCGGTCTGGTTATAGCGAGCCTCAAGCAGATCGGGAATCGTGAACTGCGCAAACTTGCGCGCGCGCGGGGCGATGAAATAGATGATGAGAAGTCCAGCCCAACCGCCGGCGGCCTGCCAAAGAGCCGGAAATCCGTGCTTATATGCGTTCTCCGCTCCGGCAAGCAGCGAACCGGAACCGATCCAGGAGCTGAGAAGCGTGAAGATCAGAACGATGGCGGGGAGCGACCGGCCCGCGACGAGATAGTCGGCCTTCGTCTTCACTTTGGAGACGCGACCCAGCGAGACCGCAAGCAGAGTGAGGACGATGAGGCCAAGAACAATCGCGTAAAGATTCATGAGGCTGGAAACAAGTTTACTGGCTGATGGCTGATTTCGGTTCCGGCAGCCGCGCTTTTGCGCAAGCGAGACTGCCGGTCCATGAATTGAGTGGTGTAGTTACCAGACCTTGCAGGCCGGCGCGTGCACCATGGGCTGTCCAGCTTTGCAACTGAAGGCGTGCTGAAACTCAGGCATATTCGACACTACGCCGTTGATACGCGCGAAGCCAGGCGAGTGAGGGTTGGTGACTGCGCTGACGCGAAGGTTCTCCGGCCGTTCGTTCTCGCAGGCCCACTGTGCCATGCCGACGAAGAACCGCTGATCCGCAGTAAACCCATCGGCAGGCGCGAGGTTCTGTCCCGCGGTCTGCTTCTTCCACGCGATGTAGGCGAGCAGGGTTCCGCCCAGGTCAGCGACATCCTCACCGCTCGTCAGCTTCGAGTTGATGTGGATGTCATCGACGATGACGTACCCCGCATACTGATCGCGAATGCAGTTGATGCGGTCCTCGAACCCTTTCGCGTCGGCCTCCGTCCACCAGTCGCGGAGGTTGCCCTTCGCGTCGAACTGTCTTCCTTCATCATCGAAGGCGTGGGTAAGTTCGTGGCCGATCGTCGCGCCGGTGTTGCCGTAGTTCGGCGCGTCGTCAAGCTTCGGATCGTACAGCGGCGGCTGCAAAACACCCGCGGGAAAGTTAATATCGTTCATCTGAGGATTGAAGTAAGCGTTGACCGTCGGCGGCGTCATGCCCCACTCATTCAGATCGACCGGCTTGCCAAGCTTGTTCCACCGCCGCGCGTCTTCAAAGCGATACGAGCGCGACGCATTGCCGAAGTAGTCGTCTGGTTTCACCTCAAGCGCCGAGTAGTCGCGCCACTTGTCCGGGTAGCCGATCTTGTTGCGAATCGCATGCAGTTTGCGCAACGCCTCCTGCTTCGTCTCCGGGCTCATCCAGTCGAGGTTTTCGATCTCATGCTGCATTGCAGTTTCAATCTGCTCGGTCATCAACTGCGTCTTGCCCTTGGTGTCGGCAGTGAAGGTGCGCTTGACGAACTCCTGGCCAAGCGCTTCGCCGAGGTTGCGATCGACAGCGCGCGTGCAAGTCTTCCATCGTGGCGGCATCGAAGGAGTGCCACGCAGCGTCTTGGAATAAAAGTCAAACTCAGCCTGCTCGAATGGATGCGAAAGATACGGCGCCGCTGAGGTGAGGAAGTGGAAGCGCAGATAACCACGCAGCGCCTCGACCGGCTCTGTCGTAAGCTCGGCCTGCACTGCCTTCATAAAGTCGGGTTGCGAGACATTCAGCTTGGCAACGCCAGGCGCGCCCTGCTCCGCAAAGTAGTGCGGCCAATCGAACGCCGGTGCGATCTGGCCGAGCTCGCCGATCGTCATCATGTGATACGTGTTGTGCGGATTGCGCCGCTGCACCCGCGTCAGCGAAGCCTTCGCCAGCGCCGTCTCGATGCGCAGCGTGGCGTCTGCATCCGTCCTGGCCTGTTCTGCGCTCTCACCACTGAGCGTCAGCAACTGCTCGATGTAGGCGGTATATTGTTCGCGCAGCTTCACGCTCTTCGGATCGGTCTTGAGGTAGTAGTCGCGGTCGGGAAGTCCGAGCCCACCCGCGCCAAGCTCAACAATGACCAGCGAGGAGTCCACTGCGTCCTGCCCCGTGCCGGAGCCGAAGAAGTAGCCGCCGGGATTGGCATGATGCAGCGCGCCGATCGCTGCGATCAGCTCGGGCCGCGTCTTCAATGCTTCGATTCGCGCAAGCTCCGGCTGAACCGGCTTCAGACCACGCGCATCGATGGCCGATGTGTTCATGCAGGCAGCGAAGTAGTCGCCGACCTTCTGCTGCACCGGCGTGCGGTTCTTCGCCTTCGCATCTTCTTCGAGAATGCCCCACAAAAATTGCGCATTCTCATTGCCGAGTTTGGCGTAGACGCTCCAGCCGGACTGGTCGGCCGGGATGGGATTGCTCTTAATCCAGCCGCCGCAGGAAAACTTGTAGAAGTCCACGCAAGGGTCAACCGAGCGATCGAGGTTGCTGAGATCGAGCGATGGCGAATAAGGCATCGCCTGCAACGGCTGTGGTGCGGGTTGTTGTGCGGAGACGCAAAAGGCAGAGAAGAAGAGAGCGGTGGACGCCAGGGCGGCCAGAGACTTCGAGAGCATGGGTACTCCTGTGTGCACAATCCTACCTGCAAACCCAGGTGTTTTGGCAAATGCAGTCGCGCCGGATGTCAAGCCGACCGTCAGGGGTAGACTGGATGGCGGTTTTAAAAACGCAGTTGGAAGGCGGAATAATGATTGGTCTTTGGATGAGGTGTGCGAGTGCGGCTTTGGTTGCGGCCGTTAGCAGTTCGATAGCCGTTGCGCAGATGGCGCCGATCACGTTAAGCGTGGATCTGACGGATGCCCCGCGCAAAATTCTTCACGCAACGGAAGTGATGCCGGTCACGCCCGGCCCGCTGACCGTCGTATACCCGAAGTGGATTCCCGGCGAGCACGGACCGACTGGCCCAGTCGAAAACATGGCCGGATTTTTTATCACTGCCAATGGACAGCCGGTAAAGTGGGAGCGCGACAAGGTGGATATGTTCGCGTATCACGTGACCGTGCCGCAGGGAGTGACGAAGCTTGAGATGAAGATCGATTTTCTCGCCTCCTCCGCGCTCTCAGGCTTCTCCGCCGGCGGCTCGACGAGCGAAAATCTCGCGCTGCTCAGCTGGAATACCCTGCTGGTCTACCCCGACGGAACGAATGCTTCAAATGTGATGATCACCCCTTCGATCCTGTTACCGACCGGATGGAAGTTTGGAACGGCTCTTGAGGAGAGCCATGAAGGAATTTCGGGCCCCCCTAATCTTGAAGTAGATTTCAAAACAGTCTCTCTGGAGCAACTGATCGACTCGCCCGTTCTCGCTGGACGCTACTTCCGCGAAGTGCCGCTCGCGCCCGAGATCACACCGAAGCATTATCTCGACATGGCCGCTGACGGACCCGAGGAGGTCGATCTCTCGAAGGAACACATCGCGGACTTCGATCGCCTGGTGCGCGAGACGGGTGCACTTTATAAGAGCAGGCACTACGGCTCCTATCACTTCCTCGTCACCCTCAGCGACGAGGTGGCGCACTTCGGCCTCGAGCATCATCAATCGAGCGACGACCGCGTGACTGCCACAACCTTCACCGACGATCGCGAGTTCGTCCTCGACGGCCTGTTGCTTCCGCACGAGTTTACGCATAGCTGGAACGGCAAATACCGGCGGCCTGCCGGGCTCGCAACCAGCAACTATCAGAAGCCGATGGAGGGCGATCTACTCTGGGTCTACGAGGGACTGACCGAGTACCTCGGCGATGTGCTGGCGGCGCGTTGCGGCATCTGGACGCCGGAACAATATAAACAACGGCTCTCGACCATCGCAGCGCGCTATGACAACCGACCCGGACGCACCTGGCGCGATATCCAGGACACTGCAACTTCAGCTCAGATCCTCTACGATGCAGGTGGCGGATGGGACAACTGGCGCCTGAACGTCGACTACTACGACGAGGGCGAGTTGATCTGGCTGGACGTCGACACAACGATTCGCAAGATGACCGACGGCAAGAAGTCAATCGACGACTTCGTGGCGAAGTTTCACGGACTCGGCGGCGACACCGGGCCGAAGGTTGTTCCCTACACGTTCGAGGACGTGGTTGCGGGATTGAACGGCGTCGTCGCCAACGACTGGGCAACGTTCCTGCGCTCGCGTCTGGATTCGAACGCATACCAGGCGCCACTGGGCGGACTTGAAAACGGCGGCTACAAGCTGACTTACTCCGACAAGCCGAATGCATGGAGCGCGATGGAAGATGCTGAGGGGGGAAGCTTCGACTTCTGGTATTCGATCGGCCTGCACGCAGGCAAATCGGGCACAGTCTCCGATGTCCTCAAGGGCGGCGTCGCGGATAAAGCCGCAATCGGGCCGGGGATGAAGATCATCGCAGTCAATGGACGAGCGTATACGCCCGACATCCTGAAGACCGCGATTCACGACGCCAAAGACTCAGGGCCTGCGGTGGAGTTGATCGTCGAAAACACCGGCTTCTTCAAGGTGATCCGGCTGGACTATCACGGGGGCGAGCGTTACCCGCAACTGGAGCGCGTCTCGACCGTTCCGGATCGGCTGGATGACATCCTGAAACCGGCGGCGAAGTAACTTTCGGCCTGATCCTTAAGGGATTTTGAAACACCAGCCGCGGCTGCAGACGAGCCACCTTGCTGCAGAGCAGGGCTTCCCTGCAGCCGCGGCTTTCTTATCGGACGCATCGTCTCCAAGTCCGTTGACTATGTAGATGCCTCGGAGACGAACAGCACGGTTGAATTGGGCGATTCATAACTATTTAGTGCGAGAGTGGTACGTTCCGCATCAAATGGACAGAAGACCGATGCGTAAAGCCTGGAGTAACAGACCGTTTGCCGTCAGAAAAGTTCAGCAGTTAGTGCGACTGGTGCGCGAGAGCCACGAGCTGCCGATAACCGGGACCTCCCGCCCTGTAAAACTGGTGGAACGCGATGAATTGGGTGTGACGTTCATTGGCCACTCCTCGTTTCTGCTCCAGGTGGACGGGCGAAAGGTGCTGGTCGATCCTGTCTTTTCCAAGCGCCTCATCGTGCTCCGAAGGCAGCGCCAACCGGGACTGCGTGTCGAAGAGCTGCCTCCCATCGATCTGATTCTGTTGACCCACGCGCACATGGACCATCTGGATATGGCTTCGCTGCGCCGCGTGATTCGCGCCACTCGCAAGCTGACCGGAGGGACGCCCGAGGTCGTCGTTCCCAAAGGCGTCGAGGATCTGGTGGAGCGGCTCGGTTTCGCGAAGATTCACGGGCTGGAGTGGTGGGACGAGGCACAAGTGGCAGGGCTTAAGGTCACGATGACGCCTTGCAAGCACTGGGGCGCGCGCATGTTCCGCGACGTACACCGCGGATACGGCGGCTATGTCGTCGAAGGTGGCGGTCAAAGGGTGTATCACTCGGGAGACACGGCCTACTTCGATGGATTTAGCGAGATTGGCGCCCGGCTGAAACCCGAGGTCGCGCTGCTGCCCATCGGGGCCTACTTCCCCGACGCCTACCGCTCCGTCCATACCAGCCCCGAGGAGGCCGTGCGGGGCTTCGTCGAGCTCGGCGCTCAACAGATGGTCCCGATGCACTACGGAACCTTTCGCCTGGGCCGCGAGCCGATGGAGGAACCCCTCCAGCGGCTGGAGGCTGAGGCTGCAAGGCTTGGTATTAAAGGACGGGTAAAAGTTCTCGAAGAAGGCGAGACAATGCACCTTTGTCCTGCAGTCGGCATCCGATAGTGCATGGCTACTCTAACTGTGGATGCGAAGACGAGCGGGACGTTTGTGATTGGCGGCGATTTGACCGTCAACCGGTTGGGTTACGGGGCGATGCGGATCACCGGCGATGGGATCTGGGGCGAGCCCAAAGATCGCGAGAACGCGAAGAAGGTGCTGCGGCGAGCGGTCGAACTGGGCGTGAACTTCATCGACACAGCGGACTCCTACGGTCCTGAAGTGAGCGAACAACTGATCGGCGAGGCGCTGGCTCCCTATGCCAAGGGTGTCGTGATCGCAACCAAGGCCGGCCTGACCAGGCAGGGCCCGAACCAGTGGCTGCCGGTGGGCCGTCCTGAATATCTAACCCAGCAGGTAGAGATGAGCCTCCGCCGCCTCAAGACGGAGCGCATCGATCTCTGGCAGCTTCACCGTATCGACCCAAAAGTTCCGGCCCAGGAGTCGCTCGGCGCGATCAAGAAACTACAGGAGCAGGGTAAGATCCGCCACGTCGGCCTCAGCGAGGTGAAGCCGCACGAGATCGACCAGGCGCGCAAGGTGATCGACATCGTCAGTGTGCAGAATCAGTACAACATCGGCGACCGTCAGCACGAAGAAGTAGTGGAGTACTGCACGAAGCACAAGCTGGCCTTCATCCCCTGGTTTCCCGTTGCAGCGGGCCAACTCGCCAAGCCGGGCGGCAAGCTGGACTCTGCGGCCAAAGCGCACGGCGCAACACTCTCTCAGCTTTCGCTCGCGTGGCTGCTGCACCACTCTCCCGTAATGCTCCCGATTCCCGGAACGTCTTCGGTGGAGCACCTGGAGGAGAATATCGCCGCGGCCGGGGTACACCTCTCCGATGCCGAGTGGAAACTCATTGAGAACGCCGCGAAGTAATCCAAGTTGAAACAGAAAAAGAAGAGGGACCGCCGGGTGGTGCGGTCCCTCTTTTTGCTAATAGCCTGCAACTTCCGGGGTATAGTGCGCCGAAGCTTCGCGGGAGCATCCTCCAGACCTGCATGCTTGCAGTGCGTGGCAAGCGTCTGAGGCTCGCAAGAGAAGACGAAACCTCTTAGTCATTGGCTGGGAGAGAAATTTATGGAAATTATTATCTTTTTGATGGAAAATCTTCCTCCAACGAACTAAGTTCGTACAGCATGGGAAATTGACGGCTTGGCAGAGTGCCATTTTTGATTGTTAATGGACATCCTTTGTCTGTTGTCTGCATAGGTAATGATTGGGAGGAAGTTGATTGCGTAAATATATCGTCAGAAGCGTTTCCCGCACTGCTTTGGGGCCTGCGGCTCTTCTCGTTTGTTCCGTCGTCTCGGCCTGGTTTCTCGCCGGATGCGGCGTGACGCCATACACCGCTGCCACCAACACGAACACAATGTCCATCAGCGGAACAGCCTTCGGTGGCCAGCCTCCGATAACCGGGGCAACCATCCAGGTCTTCGCCACCGGACAGACGGGTTACGGCTCGGCCCCGTCCTTTCTCGGAGGTGCAACCACCGATTCCACCGGCCACTTCCAGGTTACTAACTTTACACCTTGCTCCGACCCGCAGCAGGTCTATCTCGTCGCCACCGGCGGTAACCCCGGTCTCTCTCCCTCAAACACCAACAACTCCGCCATTAGGCTGGTAGCGGCGCTGGGCACCTGCTCCTCGGTAGGCGCCAGCACGGTCGTCAACGTCAACGAAGTCACAACGATTGCCGCAGCCTACGCGCTGAGCGGCTTCGCCGACGTGGCCAACTTCAATATCGGGACCAGCTCAACTAACCCCTCCGGCCTTCAGCACGCCTTCCTGAACGCTGCCAATATCGTGAACTTCACTAGCGGATCGGCGAACACCACAACGCCCGGCGGCAATGGCACAGTCCCGACGAGCATGATCAACACCCTCGCGGACATCCTTGAGCCCTGCGTCAACTCAACCTCCGGCGCCAGCACAGGCTGCGTGGCCCTGTTCAGCAATGCCCAGCCACCTTCGGCCACCGGCATCGCTGCGCCAACCAATACCTGGCAGGCCGCGCTGGATATGGCGCAGTATCCAGGAAACAACACCGCGACTCTCTTCGGCCTGGTTCTGCCTTCACCGTCGTTTCAGCCGACCATCGGCGCCACCGCCCCCAACGACCTCTCGATCGGTATTCTTTACTCGGCCGGAATCGCCCCAGGAACCGGTGGAACTACAGCTACATTTCCATGGGGAATTGCCTCGGATATGCAGGACAATGTCTGGATTACCGGCTTGAGCGGTGTTAACGACGATGGACTGGTTGAGCTCTCAAGCGCAGGCAACATCGTCCCCCTCATGGGAAGCTCTGCCAACTTCACTCAGATGATCGGTGCCTTCACCCACCAGGTGGCAGTCGACCCTCACGGCAATATCCTGACGGTGGATACCACCTCCGGCGGAGGCAATCTTTATCAGTACGTTCCGGCCACCGGCGTGACGAATGTTTTCAACGCCACACAACTGGGGATTACCAGCGGCATCGAAGGCATCGCGGCTGATAAGAACAACAATGTATGGTTCGCAACGGAGGGATCGGCTGCAGCCCAGACCTTCGGCAAGCTCTCTTACACCGCCGGAACCAATACCCTTACCCCGGTCACTCTGACTCCTCCCGGAACCATTGCCGCTAGCGGTGTCTCCGCGCTCACAGTCGACGCAAACAACGGTAACGTCTGGGGTCCGTCGCAAAACTCCACCGCCGGCTCCACCAATTACTTCCTGTCTCCCTTTACCTCCGCTCCGGGACTCATCGCCACGGGCGATACGACCAACTATGCCGCCGCCATCGACGCGAACGACAATGTGTGGATCACCGGGACAAAGACTGGAGCCAACGCCTCCTCTCTCTTCATGGTCTCTCACCTCAACCCAACTGGCACTCCCACGACCATCAACGCAACCGTTCCTACCGGTGGACTAGGGCTCGATGGCTCGCGGTCAATTATGATCGACGGGCTTGGACGCATCTTCGTCAATAGCTTTACCGCTGGCACAATCGTCGAGTACAACCCAAACCTCGGATCGGGAGGAACCTTCTTTCTGACCGCCGCCGGCAACGGCTTCGCCCCCTTCAACGCCGGTGGCGTAACCAACTCCGCGCTGGTCAAGAGCGGAGACCGTACCATGGCAATTGACGCCGCCGGAGCACTTTGGACCGTCAACGCAACCTCCACTTCCATTCCAGTCGTTCAAATCCTTGGTATCGCCGCTCCCACCGTGCCGGTGCTATCGCTGGGCATGTACGGCGTCGAACCCTGATCCTCAACTCCACGCAAGCAGCAAGAAGGGCAGCGGCTCCAACCGCTGCCCTTCTTCTTTTGCCTCTCATTTAACCCCACCCGAAGATCACCTCTTCGACGAAGCCATATCCAGCGGTTCCTTCGTTAGATCGGCGTTCCGATCAGCCGCGGAGGTCCATCCCGGCAACTCCTGCGACCCCGTGATCAGCCGCGCACTATCCCGGAACGTCAGATAGGTCCACGCCCACTGACGAAAGACGGAAAGCCGGTTACGAAACCCGATCAGGAAGAAGATGTGGACCACGAGCCACGTCATCCACGCAGGAAAACCGCTCCAATGTCCCTTGAACGGCCATTGAATATTCGCAACCGCGGCCTTGCGCCCGATCGTCGCCATATCCCCCTTGTCGAAGTAGTGGAACGGCTCATCCTTACCCGCGCCATCGCCGCCAGGACTCACCGCGGCAAGCCGTCCAATGCGTCTCGCGGCATAACGCCCCATCTGCATGGCAGGTTGCGCGACGCCGGGAAGTTGCTTGCCATTCTCCTCAACGTGGGCGAGGTCTCCGCAGATGAAGATCTCAGGATGGCCGGGAGGGTTCAGGTGACTGTCGACAAAGACACAGCCGCGCTTGTCGGTCGGAAAGCCGAGCAGCTTGCCAAGCGGCGAAGCCTGCACGCCCGCGGCCCACAGCGTAACCACGGCATCGATGCGCTCCTCGCCAACCATAACGTAGCCCGGCTGAACGTCGCTGACATGGGCATTCGTGCGAAACTGCACGCCCAGCGCATGAAGCTGTTGCTCGGCCTTGCGCTGCAGATCAGCAGGATACGCTGAAAGGATGTTCCCAGAGCCCTCAAGGATAAGCACCTGCGCCATCGACGGATCGATGTGGCGAAAGTCCTTCGACATATAAAGCTTCGCAATATCGCTGATCGCTCCCGCAAGCTCAACGCCCGTCGGGCCGCCGCCGACGATAACAAAATTCAGCGGAGGATGAGTTCCCTTCTCCATCATCTGCCGTTCGGCCAACTCAAAAGCGAGCAGCACTCGGCGGCGAATCTCCGTCGCATCCTCGACCGTCTTCAGGCCGGGAGCAAACTTAGCCCAGTCGTCGCGGCCAAAGTAGGAGTGCGTCGAACCGGTGGCGACAATCAGATAGTCGTACACCAGTTCCACGCCGGTCTTCAGAATCACCCGATGCTTCGAGAGATCGAAACCGACCGCCTCATCCATCAGAACATCGATGTTCGGATGGTTCCGCACAATCGCGCGAATCGGCTGCGCAATATCGGCCGGAGAGAGCACCGCCAGCGCTACCTGGTAGAGCAGAGGCTGAAAGAGATGATAGTTTTTGCGATCCACCATCGTCACATCGACCGGCAGCTTCGCAAGATTCGCAGCCGCGTTAATTCCGGCGAACCCTCCGCCAAGAATAACCACCCGCTTGCGTCCCGTAGAGTTCCGTTCTTCAGCCGCGTCCGCCATAATTCAGGCTCTCCGTTTATCTTCGATGCGGATCTCCCAATGTTCGTTACGTGATGCACGCTGGATATATCCGCTTCGCCTGCTTATTGGATGCTTGTCAGCCGAATCTGACTTACGGCTGCTCTTCGAGAGTCAGAGACAAGAATCCCTGTGTTCCTGTCGCCGCGGCGAGATTGGTCGTGCCAGCGACTCCAGCAAGTTGCTGCGGTGTAACCGTCACCAGTCCGTTCGCATCGGAAGTCATCGAAGAAGAGGAGGAAGCCAGAACCGGAGGATTAGGACAACGCCCCCTGTCGGGACAGGGAAGCTGCCATTCATCGACCGTCTGGTGAATCTCGACAACGGCGCCCGCAACCGGATCGCCGGCCGTATCCGTAACGCGCAGCACGACCGGCGTAAGAGTTCCGCTCGCAGCAACGATCTGGCCCGCTCCGCCAACCGCAACCAGACGCAGATCCGCCGGATCGACCCCCTGCGTTGTAAAGGAAGCGCAGACAGTGGTCCAGGCGCATCCGGAAAAGATCGCCTGTGCTCCGGGCAAGAGCGGCCCCGCAGTAGCAAGCGTCTGCGCGGCTCCGGCAACGTTCACCTGCGACTGCGCCGGCGACACGACAACCGGCCCGGAGACAACCTGCCAATTCACCAGCGCACCTGTAGTCGAAAAAACCGTATCGGCAACCTCAAGCTGCGGACTCCACTGCACCACTGCCCCTGCGGCGATATACTCCACCGGTTGCACAGCAGTTGCGCTCCTGACCTCGGCCAGCGCGGTGAACGAAGCGACAGCCGTTCCATCTACGCCGGTGGCCTCGAGCGTAATCGCTCCGGATGACTCCGGCGTCACCAGTGTCGAAGCAATCCCCTGAGAGTTCGTGTTCAGCGTGCACGCCGAAGTTCCGCAAACCGCGAACTGAACCATGCCGGTAGTCGTAGAAAACGTGACCGCCTCTCCCACAACTGGCGTAACACCATCGGCTCCGAGCACCTGCACAGCAAACGGCGTCGCCGCCTGTTGCGCAAGAACCACAGTACCGGACGGAGCAGTCAGCAAACGAAGCGTTGGCACAGGCGCGCCATAGCTCAAGGCCCTGTTCATCACCGCGGTGCCGCCGGTCGAGAGATCTTCCACCGTAACGTTGGCAACCAGCGCGGCAGTGGAACCCAAGGCATGAAGCGAAGGAGCGGTCGCGACAATCGTATTCGCGCTCCAACTGGAGACGGTTGCTGAGACACCGTTGACCAGCACCGCATTGCCGGTACGAAAACCCATTCCGGTAATCGTGATCGTGCCTCCGGCTGCGCTCAAAGCGGCTGGGGCCACTGAATCCGCATACAAAACACGCGCCTGGTAGTTGTAGTCCGGACGCCCATCTCCGCGCTGATCGGCAATCACTATTCGTAACTGATCCGGTTGCGTAAACGATGTGCTTAGCGATGTCATTCCGGTTGTTGCGCCATTGAACGCCTCGCCCGTTCCTGCAACTCCCGGCAAGGAGCCGAGCGGGTCCGTGGCATTCCACACCCCGATCACCGGCATCGCCTTCGCGGTCGAGGCGAAGCCTTGTTCATCCTCAGCCGTCACCTCCAGCGTGAGCGAGCGGTTGCCTTTCACGCTAAGCGACGACCAGGCCGTATGCCCATAGCCGCACAGCGTATCCTGCCACCAGCCCTGCGCATTCACCGCGGCCGGTGCCTGTTCCGTTCCGTCCATGGTCGCGGCGCAACTGCTCACCGCGTTCACCGTAGGAAAATCGAGAAAGGTCTCCCTGTAGCTGGGGAGAACCACCGCCTCAGCCGCAGGATCGGTTCCCGAGGGTTCAACCGAATTGACCACATACGGTCCTACCGCATACTGGCCCGTATACAGGGGATTGATCGGCTCCGTATCGATAAAGACGTTCTGCCACCCACCGGGAAGCATCGGGATGCGCTGCAGATTGAACCATCCCTCGTGATCCTGGCCCTGCATCCCCAGGCTTCCCGTAAACGAGTTATCCGGCCCAGTCACCGGATTGCCATTCGACTGCCGGAACACAGCGCCAGACACCGCAGAGACGGTATAAAAATCTTCGATTGCGGATTCCGGCGTGAACTGAGCCCACCTCCGCGCCACCATGTTGACGCCCTGCATCCCCTGGCCATTGGGAAACTGCAGCACTCCAAACAGTTGATTCGCATTCAGCAGGCTGTCCATCTTTCCCGGCGGAGCCTCTCCCTGATTGATGTAGTAGAGCTCCGCCAGCGCCGACAGATCGTCCGCGCGCAGAGTAAACGGTTCCGGCATGCACTGGTACGTAAAGGGCCCGCAGAGAATATCGATCGGATGCATCACCGGCCAGTTCAACGCCTGGTTGAACGATGCCTGCGGCATGCCCGTAAAAACATTGTCATTCGTCTGCGACCACCCCAGCCCCAGCACTCTACCGAACGCCCGCATCAACTGATACTGCAGTTGCGTCTGCTGCTCCGGGTCCGGCCCCGTGCAGCGCCCATTCAAAACAAGCAGCGCGTGCTGAATAAACCCAGCCGGAACGATCGAGTCCACGCTCTCGGTCACGCCGTTCTGCAAACAACTCGTAGGATCGCTCGCCCCATTTCCCAGCAGAAGATCGGTCACCGAGCCATCGCTGTCATAGATCACCGCAATCTGTATCGCTGCATAATTACTGCTCTGCACATCTGCGGGAAAGATCAGCCCGGAGGGCCCGAGAAACGTATTCGCCCCGCTCACATGCTCCGCAAGCGACCCTCCCTGCGCCAGCACCAGAAGATCCGTCGGCGCGTTCCACACATTCGCCGCACCGGCAACAAGAGCATCGGCCGCGGCATGATTCACCGTCGCGCTCAAGTCGCCGGGATCGGTGAAGTAGAGCGGACTGTTCGTGTACCAAACCACGGGAATCCCGGTCGTCGTGAAGAACGGCGGCCCCGTCACCCAGCGCGGCCCGCCCGCCCACAGCGCCCCTGTGGCAAGCCAGCCAGGAACGGCCGCAACGATCATCCACAGCCGAATGCATCGCACGCGCGACATGAGATTACGGAGCAACATGCTGCGCCTTCTGCCACGAAGTCAACATGCCAATCACGGCATCCACCGAAGCCTGCTGCGCCGCCACCGATCCCTGCGCCACACTGGCGCTGCTCAACGTCGGGCCGACGATAGGAGCAGCCACCACAGCCGAACCCGATGCAACCGCCAACGCCATCTGCCGCCCTAACACTGGCCCAGACACCGGCACCGCCTGACCAACCAAATTCCCTTCACGCGCCGCCTCCGCACGATAACTAACAGTGCGCGGCAGCCGCGCTCCAAGCCATCGCAGATCGACATACGGACGCTGCGCCCCCGCGGAAGAATCCGCCGCCTGCGCCATCGACCCGCCCTGACGAATCGGAATCGCTCCATCCATGCCACCGACAGGCGAGCTCATACCGGCACCCCCCGGAGCATGCAGCAACATCAGCAGACGCTGCCCCACGCGATAACGTTGATTGTTCACCACCCACAGCCCATCCCACTCGCGCAGCCTGTAGGTCGTTCCCGAGCTACAGCCCCGAATGGCCTCGTCGACGCGAAACTCAACCTCGACCGCTCCATTGCCGGGACGCCGAACCCCCAGCACCTGCCCCGCAAAGATCACATCCGCCTTATCGGAGAGCTGATGCAGAACATCGATGACAGTCTCAGGCTCGACCGGCGTCGCACTCGCTCCAGTCTGCCCCAGCGCAAACCGGCACAGCAGCAGCGCCGCCATCGCAACCGCGCGCGATCCGCAACTCGACGCAAAAGTCCCAGGCAGAATCCGCCCCATGTCATCCCTCCCTCCCTTGTTTTTCGTCAGGAAAGAAAACGATGAGAGCAGTGGCCTGATTCTGCACACTCCTGTTGCGGCCGGGCTAAATCTCCGGGTAAAAGTCGAAGAACGCGTCCAGGCTCATCTTCAACTGCGCTTCAATCTGCTCCCGGCTGCCTTCCAGCACATGCATGGTCACCTGCGCCTGGTTGCCATTCTTCAGCGTGATGGGCGCATCGCCCACTGCCGCCACCTCGTCCGCGGGTAACAGCCTCATTCCATAGACCAACGTTAAATTCGCCATACCTTCAATTCTTTCACCAATGGGCCGCTCTGAATCTTTTTCCTCCGTGCCGCATTTACACTAGTAGGGTCCATATGCCTGAAAACACAACCCGCGACACTGTTATCCTCGGCTCCGGTTGCTCCGGCTTAACTGCTGCCATCTACGCCGCCCGCTCCAACCTCAAGCCTCTCGTCCTCGAAGGCCACGAGCCCGGCGGCCAGCTCTCCATCACCACGCTCGTCGAAAACTTCCCCGGCTGGCCCGAAGGCATTCAGGGCCCCGAGCTGATCGAGAACATGAAGAAGCAGGCCATCCGCTTCGGCGCCGAACTGCGCATGGCCCACCTCAACTCGGTCGATCTCACCAAGCACCCGATCGAGCTCAACGTCGGCCACGAGACCATCCGCACCCGCACGCTCATCATCGCCTCGGGTGCAAGCGCGCGCTGGCTCAATCTCCCTTCCGAGCAAGCCCTCATCGGCCACGGCGTCAGCTCCTGCGCCACCTGCGACGGCTTCTTCGCCTCGGGCAAAGAGATCGCCGTCATCGGCGGCGGCGACTCCGCCATGGAAGAGGCACTCTTCCTCACCCGCTTCGCAACCAAGGTCACCCTCATCAACCGCACCGAAAAATTCCGCGCCTCGAAGATCATGCTCGACCGCGCCATGGCTCACCCCAAAATCAAATTCCTCACCAGCACCACGGTGGAAGAAGTCCTCGGCGTCGAGGAGAAGGACGTCAAGGGCCTGCGCCTCAAAAACACCATCTCCGGCGACGAGTACCCCCTTCCCGTCAACTTCATGTTCCTCGGCATCGGCCACACCCCCAACGCTATCGCCTTCAAGGGCATGATGGACCTCGACCCCGACGGCTACATCCTCACGCGCAACAACGTCTTCCCTACCCTTAACGGCGAAATCATCCCCGGCGTCTTCGCCTGCGGAGACATCCAGGACCGCCGCTACCGCCAAGCCATCACCGCCGCCGGATCAGGCTGCATGGCCGCCCTCGAAGTCGAAAAGTACCTCGAGGAACACGGCCGCTGAGCATAATCACTCCGACACTCAAAACGCCGCGCCTGATATTGCGGCCGCTCGAGCTGCCGGACGCAGCCGAAGTGCAACCGCTCTTCGCCCAATGGGAGATCGTTAAGCAGCTCAACGCCCGCGTCCCATGGCCGTTCCCCGAAGATGGCGTACACATCTACTATCGCAACGACGCAATTCCCGCCATCGAACGCGGAGCAGAACTTCACTGGATGCTCCGCCTCAAGGACGATCCCGCGCAGAAAGTCATCGGCTCAATATGCCTTGTCCTCGAAGGCAACAACAATCGCGGATTCTGGATCGCGCAGCCATGGCAGCGCCGCGGCCTGATGACCGAAGCGGCAGCCGCCGTCACTCGTTTCTGGTTTGAAGAGCTCAACCAGCCGGTTCTGCGCATCAAAAAGGCGAGAGACAACAAAGCATCCCGAGCCATCTCTCTTCGTCAAGGCATGCGCTGCATCGCTGAAGCCGAAGATGACTTCGTCAGCGGCCGCCTCCCCACCGAAATCTGGGAGCTTACCGCCGAAGAATGGCGCAAAAGAAACCCTCCACTCTAATGTTGCTTTTGCGCTTCTAGGTAAGCTAAGACTTCAGCCTTGGCCCTCTCACCGCCCTGCCACACCTTTTTTACCCAGACGGTAGCTCACCCCGTATCTCGTCGCCAGTTGATCCATTCCGGGATTGCTCCGCGCCAGGTACCCGTTCGAAACATGAAAAAACTCGAACGGCTCTACGCGTACGTCCATCCGTTCCGTCAGTCTGATTTGTAGACCGAAGGCGGCCTGAACGTTGAAGTTCGCATAGCTCGCGTTTGGCGAGAACGCCTTTTCGGTAAAGGCTATCGCCCCTAGCTTGCCGACCACGTAGGGCTTGACCGCTTTGTCTCTCAGCCACAGCCAGCGAAAGCCGAACGGCGAAACCATCACCCCAGGCACCAGCTGCTGGTTAGGGCTAATTCCATTACCCCAAAAATCGGAGACAGCCGGTTGGCTTAGAAGAACAAAGGGAAGTACCTCCGCTACATAGTCAAACCGTGCTTTCAGGAAGTGGCCCCACTGACGGTCGTACTCCACCCCCGCCGTCCAGGCAGTACATCGTACCGTGGCGCTAAACAGCCTGTAATCGCCATCCGGAATCATGCCCATCACTGCGACCTCACTCTCCACCGGCTGCTTGGCAGGAGGCGTCCGTGTCGCAACTACGGTGTTTGGCACTGGTGGGAGGTCTGCTTCCACGGCGCTATTCACCGCCGGTGGAACGCTGGTTGCCAACGGGGCGTTCGGTACCCCTGTCTCCTGGGAGTGTGCTGGTCGTGGCCCTGGAAGGCAGACAGCGGCCAGTATAAAGACACAATACAGGCGAAGATTGCCGGCCAGGCAACGCTCACTCCTCCACACGGCGAATACAGACTCACAAAATCGATGGGTTCGCAGAGGGTCACCCGGTCAATTGAAGTCGGAAATCCGAAAATATGCCCAACGAAAGGCCCGTGAAAGTATGGTCCCTGCATAAGAGAAAACCCGCATTCGGTCTTGCAGTTGCTATGCCTGTCTTTTGTCGTCACCGCCTTCGTCTTTTGCTATCGTTTGTTCTTCGCCCAGTCAGTGACCCAATTCAAAACCGCGACCTCACTTCAACCATTCGCATCTTTAGGAACCACCACAAATTTGCACTTACCAACCATCTTGCGACAACAATTTTGCACCTAACAACCACGATCCAACCACATTTCTTCCATGTTTTTTCACTAAATAATCCGCGCGCCAGCTCCCGATTCTGCCTGGGAAACCGGGAACCAAACCGAAGCCAGGCGGAGGAAATGCCAAAAATTCAACCACAACTCACCACAAAAGCCGAAGACTGGCTTTATCCACAGCGAAGTGGTCTGACCTCGCCCATTGACATGCGCCCGGCCTGGAAACCCCGCCGCGCAACCCTGATTCGCTTATTAAATCGGAAGACCCCTGCTGCTAAATATCGCTTATACAATAACTTGCCGGCATTGTTGACAGGGAGCACGGCCTAGAACTTGTGGAACATGAAGAATGCCCCGGCCACCAGGCACCCAAACGCAGCAAAGTGGTTCCAATGCAGCTTGTCGCCAAAATAAAACGTTGAGAAGACCCCAAAGACCGTCAGCGTGATCACCTCCTGAATCACTTTGAGTTGATCCGGCGAAAACGTCTTCGCGCCGATCCGGTTGGCCGGCACCTGCAGGCAATACTCAAAAAACGCAATGCCCCAGCTCACCACAATCACCTTCCACAACGGCACCTCGCGAAACTTCAGGTGTCCGTACCACGCGAAAGTCATAAAGATGTTCGAGCCGATGAGCAGCAAAACGGTCCACATAAGCAGTGCGCCTCCTGGGGATCAAATCAAGATCAACTGAGTTCAAAAAGATAAGATGCAGAGAGCATGTCTATCGCCGACAACCTCGCCCATCTGCACGAACAGATTACTCAAGCCTGCCGACGGGCCAACCGCTCCGAAAACGAAGTCGCGCTAATGGCAGTCAGCAAAGTTCACCCGGTCGAGATGATCCTCGAGGCCCACGCCGCGGGTCAGCGTCTCTTCGGAGAGAACCGCGTGCAGGAGTTTCAGCAGAAATCTCCCGAGGTGAGGGACCTGGCAGGCGCACAGTTTCACCTCATTGGGCCGCTGCAATCGAATAAAACAACGAAGGCAGCGGAACTGTTCGACAGCATCGATGCCGTTGATTCGCTTAGGATCGCGCAGCGTCTCGACACCGCCGCGGCAGCGTTGGGAAAGAAGCTGCCCGTGCTGATCGAAGTGAAACTGAGCCACGAAGAGTCGAAGCACGGACTCGCCCCGGACGAACTCCCTTCCCTGCTCGCGGCAATGGAAGAACTGAAGTCGGTCGAAGCGGTAGGGCTGATGACGGTTCCGCCATGGTCGGAAGCCCCCGAAACCGCGCGGCCCTACTTTCGCGAACTGCGCCGCCTGCGCGACGAATCCATCGCCGGGTTCCCTCGCCTGACACAGCTATCGATGGGAATGTCGAACGACTTCGCCGTGGCGATCGAAGAGGGCAGCACCTGCGTCCGTGTCGGCACAGCAATCTTCGGCCGCCGCACCCCACAGGCTGTAGAAGAATGAACGACAACTTTGCAGCGGACGTCGCAGACGGGTGTACGGTGTCAGTCCGTGTCCATCCCGGAACACGAAAGAACGGCGTAACGGGCATCTACGCAGGTTCAGTCAGGATCGCACTCACCGCGCCGCCGGTGGATGGAAAGGCGAACGAAGCCTTGATCGCATTTTTCGCGGAAACCCTGCGGTTGCCGCGGGCGCGCATCGCGCTCATCGCAGGCGCATCAAGCCGAACGAAGACGCTTCGCATAACAGGAAAGAGCGCAGCCGAAGTAACAGCCGCACTCTCACCTGCCAAGACCTGCTAACCAGCTAACAAGCTACTTCACCGTCAACTTCGCATTCGGAGCAACCGTAATGCTCTGGCCCTCGGTCGCAGTCACTTTGAGATTCGAGGCGGAGACCTCCGCATACGCGATCTGCAAGCCCTTCTGAGCCTGAATATCGACGTTCTTGAGCGTAATATCCTTGACCGGCGACTCAGGCAGCCCAACGATGACCCCTGCCCATGGGCTATTGACCGACTTCACATTTTCAATTGTGATGCTGTGGAAGAAAGGAGTAAGGCGCTGTATGGGCTCGGCCTTCACGTCACCCTCCGGCATCGCCTTCGGGTAGTACTCGCTAATCAGAATCGAGGTCTTCACATCCTCCATCGTGATGTCCTTGAAGGAGATGTTGCTGACATCGTTGCCGCGGTCGCGGTTCGCCTTGATGCGAATCCCCTGATCGGTTCCCTTGAAATGGATACGCTCAGCATGGATGTTCTGTGCCCCGCCGGCGATCTCGCTGCCGATCGAGAGTCCATGACCATGCATGAACTCGCAGTCGGTGATTGTGATGTTCTTGCTCGGCGAATCAGGGCCAGGAGAGTCGATGATCCCGCTCTTGATGGCAATGTTGTCGTCGCCTACGTCCGCATAGACGTGATCGATGACCATATTCGAGGAGCTGAACGGATCGATCGCATCTGTATTGGGCGAGCGAACCGGTGCGAGGATGCGGACGTTGCGTATGGTCATGTCGTCCGTGTAGTACGGAACGATCTGCCAGCTTGGAGAGTTCTGAACAGTCACGCCCTCCATGCGAACGTGTTGGCAGTGATCGAAGACGACCAGGCGCGGACGAAACTGGACCGTGCCGACAACCCCGGCGTTGTGCGTAGCGCGAGCCTGCACCCACCAGCTCTCGCCATTGCCGTCGATCGTGCCGCTACCGGTAATTGCAATCTTCTCGGCATTCGTGGCGCTGACGAGCGATTGCGTCCCGGGCGCGCGGAACTCCGTCTTCGCCGGATAGTCAGCGTGGTCGGGAGAGCCGAAAAGGGTTGTGTCCTTGGCAATATCGAGCGTGATATTGCTCTTCAACACAATCGGACCCGAAAGAAATGTGCCCCCGGAGAGCTTGACCGTTCCCCCTCCTGCACCGGCACAGTCGTCAATCGCGGCCTGAATGGCTTTCGTATCCTTGGTTGCACCATCGGCTTTGGCTCCGTAGGTCCGCGCATCGCAGATCTTGCCGGCTGCCATAGCGGGAACTGCCATGATTACCGTCACTGCGGCCATTGCCGCCAGGTAATTTTTCAAGGTATTCATCGTTTCTCCAATCCATGCTCACAGGAATATTACCTGCAATTGGTCATACCACGCACCTCCGACACATATTTACTAAGGATTCGTTACACTTCAAGCAAGACACCAATCCGGGTTGAATCTGGCCCCACCTTGAAAGCGACGTCATGAACCATCCGTCCGCCGAACCGGCACCTTCGAAGGATGAGAGTGTGTCGCCAACGGGGACCGAAAGGCCAAGAACCAATGAGCTGCGGCGTGAGTTGTCGACGGGTTCGGCACTCGGCCTGAACGTCATCGATATGGTTGGCGTGGGCCCATTTGTGACGCTTCCGCTGATTGTCGGGGTGATGGGCGGCCCGCAGGCGATGCTGGGATGGCTGATGGGCGCCCTGCTATCGCTGTGCGATGGCTTAATCTGGAGCGAACTGGGGACGGCTTACCCGGAGGCAGGCGGCTCCTACGCGTATCTGAACCATCTTTACGGAGAGAGGACGCTGGGGCGCGCACTCTCATTTCTTTACGCCTGGCAGTTGCTGATCAGCGCACCGCTTTCCATTGCATCCGGTTGCATCGGATTTTCGCAGTATCTTTCCTTTTTTCTTCCGAAGGCAACCCATCCTTTTGCAGCAACGTCTCTGTTCGGGGTTCCTTTGGTGTTGAGTGGACAAACGCTGGTTGCCATGGCTGCCTGTGGCGTTGCGATGGCGGTTCTGTACCGCAGCATCTTTGCCATCGATCGCATCGTGCGGTGGCTGGGGCTGGTTGTAGGCCTCACGCTCGTGCTCATTATCGTGATTGGGTTTGCGCATTTCGACGCTCACCGCGCATTTGACTTTCCAGCAGGTGCATTTCACCTCAATGCCGCATTCTTTGTCGGCCTCGGAGCAGGAATGTTGATCTCGGCGTATGACTATTGGGGCTACTACAACGTCTGCTTCCTGGGGGCGGAGGTACGCGACCCGCAGAGAACGATTCCGCGTGCAGTACTCGGTGCAATTGGAATCGTTGGAGTGCTTTATCTGCTGATGAACATCAGCGTGCTGGGTGTTCTACCTTGGCGGGAGATGGCGCAGAACACCGACAGCCACGCACGAATGTTCACCATGGCGGTTTTTATGGAGCGGCTGTATGGGCATACGGCAGCTGGCGTAATGGTGGTGTTGATCGCCTTGGCGGCGCTTGCTTCCGTGTTCGCCCTGCTGCTGGGATACTCGCGGATCCCCTTTGCCGCGGCGAGGGATGGTAATTTCCCCGGATGGTTCGGAACACTGCATCCAAAGCATCAGATCCCAACGCACTCCCTGGTGACGCTTGGCGGAATTACGCTGCTATGCTGCATCTTTCGGCTGCAGGAGGTCATCACGACGCTGGTGGTGGTTCGAATCCTGTTTCAATTTTTGCTGCAAGGAATAGCCTTGTTGTTGCCGAAACATCGTCGGGAGAGAAAGATCAGGGGATTTCGTATGCCGCTCTACCCATTGCCCGTCCTGGCTGCACTGAGTGGTTTCATTTTCATTCTGATCTCGCGGCCGAATTTTCTTCGGGAGACGAGAACGGCAGGGTTTATTTTGTTTGCGGGCGCCGCGGTCTATGGCCTTCGCTCCTTAAGGACACGAAGACGAGGCTAGCGCTGTTCGATCGCAGGCGTCGGAATATCTCGTTTTGAGTTGGCAATCTAAAAGGCTTGCGCAATTTTCCTATTCCTAACCTAACCGGAGGCTGAACCCATTGTCTAATCGGCGAATGGATAAGGCAGAGACAGAGGCGATCCGAGAAGTGCTCGCTGGCAACAGGGACGCCTATCGCGTCTTGATGGATCGCCATTTTTGCTCTGTCACCCGTGTCGCCTTTCGAATCACAGGCAATGAGGCCGATGCGGAAGAGGTAGCACAGGAGACATTTCTTCGTGCTTATAACAAGTTGCCGAGTTTTCGACAGGACTCGGCTTTCTCGACATGGATCATGCGAATCGTTATGAATACAGCAATCAATCTCGTTGAACGACGCAATCGCGATCTCTCCTACCATGCGCCGCGGATAGTGGATGAACCTTCGGCCGCGGAGCATACGGTCCGGGTTGCGGACAGGCAGGCTGGACCTGAAGACATTCTGTTGAATAGTGAGGCTGTCAGCATGCGGCGGGCAGCGATGGACGAATTGACGCCGATGGAGCGAACTGCATTCACACTGCGGCATATGGAGGATGTTCCGATGACAGAGATTGCCGCGGCGCTGAACGTTACAAGCAACTCCGCCAAACAGGCCGTCTTCCGTGCGGTCAGCAAGCTTCGCCGCTCGCTCGCTCCGGTTGCAGGAGGTCTTCGATGAAACACTTCTCTGAAGAAGAACTGATTGCTTATCAACTCCAAGAGAGCCCCGATACAGCGGCAATCTGCTCTCATTTGGAGAACTGCTCGGAGTGCGCGGACCTCTCGGAATCTATAGCTGAGACATTGCGTATCTTTTCTGCAGAGCCGGCTCCGCAGCCCGACCTGGAATGTAACTGGCAGCGACTCCGCAGCAACCTGAGCGTACTGACTCCGGAACGCCGACGTGGCTTCGAATTGATGCGGTGGCGTTGGGTTTGGCCCACGGCTAGCCTGGCAACTGCGATGTTGATTTTGCTCACCGTTTTCGGCGTGCTCTTCCACCGCGGTGGCGAGACAAAGCGCAATGTTGCTGTCAATGGCCATGGACCTATCACGGTAGAGCCTACAGATCCGGCTATTGCTAATCATCTCGACGCTGCAGAACGTTTGCTGACTGAGGTGAACAACACCTCTGGTCCGCTCGACGATGCTACTCGCGAGCAGGCACATAGCCTTCTGTTGCAGAATGCGATCTATGTTCGCAATGCGCGGGATAGCGGCGCCTTAGCTGAAGCCGCGGTACTGGAAAATTTTGGACGGGTGTTGACCACGCTTGACAATGAATCACCAACGCAGCACAGTACCTGGCGTCTCCGCTTGGAGATGAATACGAGTGGCCTGCTGCTTGATATCAGGATTTTGCGGCAAAACGACGATCAATCCCAAGGAGTTTCTCAATGACAAACTTTATGCGCGCAGCACTCTGCCTGATTGCTTTGGTTCTTTGCGCAACCACACAACCTATCCACGCATCGGAACTTGAACTTTCCTTTGCGCCCGTCGTCTTGTTGGATGACGATGCCTATGCAGTGGGGACTCGCGCAATGGATGAGCATCGCTGGCCAGACGCTGTGTCGGCCTTTGACAAAGTGATCAATGAGAAGGGCAAACGAGTTGACGCGGCTTTCTACTGGAAGGCTTATTCGCTCAATAAACTTGGCAAGACACCGCTTGCGATTGCGACTTGCGATCAACTTCACTCCCAGTTTGCCGACAGCCCGTGGAACAAGGATTGCGCTGTCATTTCGTTGGATGGGCAGGTCGATCCGAAAGTTATAACAGACGACAGAATAAAAGTTAAAGTGGAAAGAGTTCAGCCTAATATTAGGATTGCACCTTTCTACACGGATAGAGATGAATGCGTAGCACTGGGTTCTGATGATGACTTGAAGATGCTTGCGTTGAATTCGCTGCTAAACAGAGACCCTACAACCGCTCTGCCTTTGCTGCGCGGCATTCTAAATGGCAATCAACCACTCTGCGTAAAAAGACATGCTCTGTTTGTGTTGGCTCAGAGCAAGTCCCCTGAGGCGGAAGGCATTCTGCACGATGCTGCACTTGGGAAGCTGGACCCCCAACTGCAAGCCGAGGCGATCCGGTCGATAGCGGTGTTTCAAGGTAAGCGTGCCAACGATACCTTGGCTGAAGCCTATCGCGCGACGACGGATACCCAAATCAAGAAGTCGATTATCTCTGCCATGTTCATCACGAAAGATGCGCCTCGCATGGTCGAGATGGCGCGGAACGAGAAGGACCTTGAGTTGAAGCGGACGATCGTCTCTCAACTTGCTCTGATGAACGACAAGGCAGCAACCGATTACATGCTCGAGCTGCTTAAGTAAAGTTTGGCTTCGCTCCCTCATCGCAATATCGCCACTCACTAGAAGCCAGGAGAAGACTTATGCAAACTTTCGTTCGTGCTTTTGCGATTACAACAGTTCTAGCAGCAGCCAGTTCCCTGTTTGCTCAACAGCCAACCATCACTCATGGTCAGGTGGTAATGGAAGCCGCGGATCACGGTCTCAAGACAGCCATCGATAGTCAAAAGCGGCAGAAGGATGCGGGATGGCTTGGGTACTCCGTCCCCATTGTAAGTAAATTTTCTTCGGACTGGAACTCGAGGGGCATTGACTATCTTGAAGGCAATGGCGATTCCATAATGGATGACTCCGAAGGAAGCCGTCGAACTGCTGATCGTGCCGTCATACTATTGCGAATCGCTGATGGCGCGGTAATGAAGGTTAAGGTTGAGAGCCCCGACCGCAGTCTGGATGCAGGTGGGCTGCGATTCGTTTGGTTGAATGGCGTTACCGAGGACGACAGCATTCGCTTATTGACTGATCTTGCTCGGCAGGGTGATGTGCGCCATCTCCGCGATAGCGCAGTGTTTGCGATTTCGATTCACCAATCAAATTCGGCTACCGCAGCATTAGTTGGCCTCGCCGGCACGGGAAGCGATCTCGAACTCCGCGAGAAGGCTGTGTTCTGGCTCGCTAACCAACGAGGCCATGATGGACTTGCGGCAATCCAACGTTTTGCGCGTGGGGATAACGATCCAAAGTTTCGCGAGAAGCTTACCTTCGACCTTACCTTAACGAAGGATCCCGAAGCGCTCAACGAGCTTATCCGCATGGCACATGAGGATACATCTCCGCGGGTTCGCAAACAGGCTCAGTTCTGGATGGCAACAAAAGGGGGAAAGAAGGTGTCGCAAGATCTGCGAACCATTGCGACCGATGACCCCAATGAGCAGATCCGCAAATCTGCGGTTTTTGCGTTGTCTCGTCTGCCCGGGGACGAAGCCGCTACCCAGTTGATTGCAGTGGCCGACTCAAGCAAGGATCCCGCTGTTCGCAGACAGGCCGTCTTCTGGTTGGGACAGTCCAATGATCCGCGCGCACTCGACTATTTGACGAAGCTCTTGAAACAGTAGGGCTGCTTTTGTGAAATGCTCCCCACGGCAAGTGGATCATCTGGTGAACGGGAAGTTGACGGCTTTTACTCGTGGCTTAAGTTAAAGGTAATACCGGTAACGACTCGGATGTCGTTCTGACTGTCGTTTACGGCGTTGGGGATTCGAGTGTGGATCCAGTCGACTTCACCGAGGGTCATGCCAAATCGGCCCTTCAGCGGTGTAGTTACTCCGCCGCCGGCGAGAAGACCAAACGACTGGCGATTGATAGTGAACTGAAAGTTGACATCCTCTTTCGCTCCGCCGAGCAGTATCTGTCCGTATGGAACGAACCGGCTTCGCATGCGGCGCGTGTACCGGGGACCAAAAAGATAGTTGAAGATGGTGATGTTCTGCAGGCTATTGTCCACGTTTGTTGCGTGCCCAACAGTGAGATCAGCTACTGCCGCCCAATTGGACGTTATATTGTAGATCACTGTCCCGCTACCCCCGTTGAGCGAGAAACAGCCGCATTGACCTGGAGGCGCATTGGCATGGAAGTAGTTGTAATTGGCGCCAAATTCGAACCTAGAAATATTCTCACTTGCACCGGCCATTGAGACCGCCTGAGCATGCAGAGCCCAGGGCAGAGCGAATGCAAGTACCAAGAGCGCGGCGCTGCGAAGATAGATCATTTCATTCTTCTCCTACTGCACGATGAGGGTTGCGGTTGCCGCGTGCTGAACGGCGCCTTCCGTGCCGGTGACGGTGAGGGTATAAGTCGTTGGGTTAAGGGTGAAGTAGCCTCCGGCGCATCCGCTGAGAGCGGCAATCGGCAGGATCGAACCGAGAGCTAACAAGAGAATCATCAGCGTTCGCGGAATCTTGTGTCTCAGCTTTCGCATCGCGCCAAGACCGACTAGACCGAGCATTCCTAGAGCAATTGGCACTTCATTGCGTGGGGATGGGCTGTTCTGCGGCAGATGATTCCGCGCACTAAGCGAGCTGCTGGTTTGAACGTTGAGGACAATCTGAGTTGATCCGCTGCCAGCGTTGATAGTCGACGGTGTGAAAGTGTACGTCGATCCCGGCGGCAGACCATTGACTTGGACAGTCAGGTCATTGAGGAAGGTCGTCGCACTTACGGGCGCCAGAGTAAAGGTATACGAGGTGGATCCCCCTGGGAACATGTTCTGGCTGGCCGCACCGGTGTTTGTATTAGTGAAGTCTTCCACCATGTTTGTGGCAGGAGCAGAGGTGCTAGGTGCGAAGTTGTTATCGCCTGAATAGACGGCCACGATCTGATGAGCGCCTGTTACAAGGCTCGAAGTTGCGAAGGCCGCATTTGCGTTAGTGGTGAGCGATACGGCAACGCCTCCATTTGCACTAAGAGGTGCTGAACCTAGAACGGTGGTGCCGTCCATGAAGGTCACAGTCCCGGTGGCATTTGGTGCTGGAGCAGTTACATTCGCGGTGAAGGTCACCCCCGTGTGGAGCAGTTGGGCAGGCGCGCTCAAAACGATAGTTGTCATTGTTGGGATTTTGCCAACAACCTGCGTCAGAACTGCTGATGTCGCAGCGCTGTTACCCGAGTCGCCGCTATACGTGGCCGTGATCGAGTGCGATCCGATGGTCAACGCAGAGGTAGTAAAGGTCGCTATCCCAGCAGCGTTGATGGCGCCAACACCCAGAACGGTTGTGCCATCGAGGAAGGTCACCGAACCGGTTGCGCCGGCCGGTACAGTAGCCGAGAAGGTAATGGCCTGGCCCGGGGAGGCTGGATTCGCGGAAGATGCCAGCGTAACGATCACAGTCGCTTTCGCAACCGTCACCTGGGTGGGCGGCGATGTGATTGTGCCGCTCGTTGCTGTATTGACGGCGGTTACGGTGATTGGATTCGTACCAACAGGCAAGGAGGGAACAGTCAAAGTTGCCTGCCCGCCGACGATGGGCGCGGTTCCGAGAGGAGTCGTACCGTTAAAGAAGGTGATGGGACCGGTAACGCCGGAAGGAATCGGCTCGGTGATCGTGACTGGCGTGTTCGGCGCTGGGTTATTCGAGGAAACAATCGGGGCAACCAGGACCGGTGTCGCAGGTGTGACGGTTACGAGAGTTGGCGCTGAAGTCGCTGGATTGTTGTTGCTGTCACCCGATGTGGTTGCAGTAATGGGGTTGGCGCCAATCGGCAAGTTAGAGACTGTGATCGTCGCCACACCTCCTACAATGGGAGCTGTACCGATCGGAGTGGTCCCGTTGGAGAATGTAACTGTTCCAGTTACACCAGTCGGTACCGTCTCGGTAATTGTCACTGGCGTGTTTACCGGCGGGTTGGACGATGAAACAACGGGCGGCGGGATAACGGGAGTCGCTTTGTTGACTACCTGGGTGAGAGGCAGTGATGTGGACGAGTTATTGTTCGGGTCGCCACCATAACTCACGGTAATCACGTGGGAACCGACGATCAAGGTACTGGTCGTTAGGGCCGCGTTCCCGTTGTTTAAGGAACCAGTACCCAGAATGGTCGTTCCATCAAGGAACGTAATCGTGCCAGTTGCACTCGCTGGCGTTGTAGCCGTAAAGGTCACAGGCTGATTGAAGACCGACGGGTTGAGAGAGGATGTGACAGTCACAGCGGGAGATGCTTTGACCACTGTCACTGTTACCGAGGGGGACGTGGCAGGATTGTTCGTAGAGTCGCCCGGAGTGCTCGCGGTGATCGGATCAGACCCGAGCGGAAGGTTAGTCACCGTGATGGTGGCAACTCCACCTACGACTGGCGCCGTCCCTATCGGCGCTGTGCCATTGGAGAACGTGACAGGTCCCGACACTCCCGGAGGTACGGTTTCAGTAATCGTCACTGGGCTGCCGAAGGTCGGATTGTTGGTCGATACCACCGGTGGAGGCAGCGTTGGAGTCGTCTTGTTGACCGTCTGCGAGAGCGGCGTCGAAACCCCCGAGCTGAAGTTCGAGTCTCCGCCATAGCTGGCAGTAATTGGGTGAACACCTGGGGTGAGCGATGAAGTACTGAGGCTTGCCGTGCCGTTATTGACCACTCCAGTCCCCAGGGTTGTGGCCCCGTCAAGGAACGTGATCGTGCCGGTCGCAGTTGAGGCCACGGTTGCAGTGAAGGTAACGGACTGGTTGAAGTTGGATGGATTGACGGAGGATGTCAGTGAAACGGATGGGCCGGTCTTGTTGACTGTCTGAGTCAACGAGGCGATCGCGGTGTTGTTACTCGCGTCGCCATTGTAGGTCGCTGTGATCGGATCGCTGCCCAGCGGCAGGGTTGAGGTGGATACGGCGGCAGATCCGTTTGTCAAGGTTGAGGTCCCCAGAGCAGTGGCGCCACTTGTAAAGGTTACGTTTCCGGTTACACCTGACGGGAGTGTTGCGATAAAGGTGACCGACTGCCCTATCACAGATGGGTTCGTCGAAGAGGTCAGCGTTACTGCTGGCGCCGCCTTGGTTACGGTCTGCGTGGTCGAGCCCGTAGCAGGGTTGTTGTTGGAGTCGCCTCCAAAGGAAGCGGTGATCGGATCATTGCCAACCGGAAGGGTAGTTGTCGTTATGGTGACCGTTCCTGTGGTCGGATTGACCGTACCCGAACCGAGAGTCGTGCCGCCACTCGTTACCGTTACCGTCCCGGTCGTGCCCACGGGCAATGTCACAGTGATGGGAACGGGGGAGCCGAAGGTGCTCGTTCCTGGAGTACTAACGGTGACTGTCGGAGTGGCCTTAGATACGGTTTGAGTCAACGAGGCTGTGGAGGTGCTGTTATTGGTATCTCCACTGTAGTTTGCGGCGATGGCATCACTACCGGCAGGGAGAGTCGAGGTGACGAGCGTCGCTTTGCCGCTGGTCACGGTCGCTGTGCCGAGTGCGGCCCCACCATTGGTGAAGGTCACTGTACCAGTGACGCTCGTTGGCAGCGTGGCAGTGAAGGTGACCGACTGACCAAAAACCGACGGATTGAGAGAAGAGATGAGGGTCTCTGCCGGCGAAGCCTTCGAAACCGTTTGCGTCACCGTACCTGTGACAGAGTTATTGTTAGTGTCGCCACCATAGGTTGCAGTGATTAGGTCCGATCCAACTGGGAGCACCGAGGTGGTAATCGTCACCGTCCCATTGGATGAGGTGATGGTTCCGCTGCCTAAGGTCACACCACCGCTCGTTATCGTGATAGAGCCCGTTGGCCCGTTCGGAACTGAGGCAGTGATCGTCACTGTCTGACCGAAGACGCTCGGACCAGAAGTACTCACGGTAAGTGTGGGTGTGACTTTACCTACAGTCTGAGTGATGGTTGCAGTTGCGGTGTTGTAGTCGGCGTTGCCGTTATAGGTTGCTGTGATCGGATCGCCGCCAATTGGGAGCGAGGATGTTGATACGGTTGCGGTCAAGCCCGTCAGCGTGGATGTACCCAATGTTGTAGAGCCGCTAGTGAATGTTACCGTTCCAGTTACACCTGACGGGAGGGTAGCGGTAAACGTGACGGACTGGCCGACGATGGAGGGATTAGCCGAAGAGACCAGAGTTACGGTTGTAGCTGCCTTAGTTACGGTTTGGCTGGTAGTCCCAGTGGCAGGATTGTTATTTGAATCGCCGCTAAAGGTCGCGGTGATCGGATCGTTGCCTACTGGCAGCGTTGTCGTTGTGATTGTGACTGTGCCAGTCGTCGGATTTACCGGACCACTGCCCAGGGTTGTTCCACCACTTGTCACTGTCACGGTTCCAGTCGTGCCAATGGGGAGGGTCGTCGTGATAGTGACCGAACCGCCAAAGGTGCTAGGACCTGAGGTGGTGACAGTGACGGTCGGCGTCGTTTTATTGACTGTCTGAGTCAGCGAGGCAGTCGAGGTGTTGTTGTTCGCATCCCCGTTGTAAGTTGCCGTAATCGAGTCGCTTCCAGCAGGCAATGCTGTGGTAGCTAATGTTGCTTTGCCACTAGTCGCGGTAGATGTGCCGAGTACGGTTGTACCGCTCGTAAAGGTCACTGTGCCAGTCACGTTCGTAGGCAGCGTAGCGGTGAAGGTAACCGATTGACCGAAGACCGAAGGATTGAGTGAAGAGGTGAGAGTCTCTGTCGGCGAAGCCTTCGTTACCGTCTGCGTCACCGTCCCTGTAGCGGAGTTATTGGTGGAGTCTCCGCCATAGGTTGCAGTGATCAGATCAGATCCAACCGGAAGCACGGAAGTTGTGACTGTTACTGTTCCGTTGGACGAGGTGATGGTGCCGCTACCCAATGTCACGCCACCGCTTGTGATTGTGATGGTGCCAGTTGGCCCGTTCGGAACTGAGGCTGTGATCGTAACCTGTTGGCCGAAGACGGTCGCGCCCGAGGTACTGACGGTGACTGTCGGTGTTGCCTTAGCTACGGTCTGAGTCAGAGTTGCAACTGCCGAATTGAAATTAGTATCGCCACTATAAGTCGCCTTAATTGGATCGCTCCCGAGCGGAAGCGTTGAGGTGTTTACGGTGGCAACCCCACCTGTCACGGTTGATGTGCCGAGCGTTGTTGAGCCACTAGTAAATGTCACTGTTCCAGTTGCGTTGCTCGACAGGGTATCCGTGAATGTCACAGAGCTACCAGGCAGAGATGGATTGAGTGAAGAGGTCAGCGTCGATGTGGGATTTGCTTTGCCAACAGTCTGGGTTACAGTTCCGGTCGCCGTGTTGTAGTTAGTATCCCCACTGTAGGTTGCTGTGATGATGTCGCTCGGCGGTGTCAGCGCGGTGGTTGTGATTGACACAGAGCCGCCGACAATTGTTCCTGACCCCAGAGTTAAACCGCCACTGGTAAAGGTGATTGTGCCGGTTACGCCAGGAGGAACCGACGCTGTAATCGTGACCGTACCGCCGAATGTGCTTGGTCCGGAGGTAGTCACCGTCACAGTTGGGGTCGCTTTATTGACTACCTGAACAAGCACAGGTGAAGTGCTGCTATTGAACTGCGCGGCGATATTGTGCGAGCCGACCGAGAGGGTGGAAGTCGTAAAGGTCACTGTTGGACCACTGATCGTGACAGTTCCGACAATGGCTCCATCAGCAAAGAAGGTCACCGATCCGGTCTTACCGGCCCCTAAGGTGGCAGTGAAAACGACAGGTTGCAAGTAAGTCGAAGGGTTGAGCGACGAACTTAGCAGGATGTCCGAGATCGTATAGGGAAGAATGTTCGAGGTGCTGGAGTTGTAGTTAGAGTCTCCCGGGAACACGGCAGTCAGGGTGTCTGATCCTGTCAACAGGGTCGATGTCGTCAGCGTAGCAACTCCGTTCGACAGCGTGCCTGAGCCAAGCATCGTGGTCCCGCTAAAGAAATTAACCAGATCGCCATTTGTGGTCGTGGTAGGAGGACCGACAGTGAATGGGGATAGGGTTGCAGTCAACGTAACAGGGAGCCCGCTCAAGTTGGCCGTTATCGGCGACACTGACAATGCTAGAGAAGTATTTACAGGAGCCGCCGTAAGAGGAACAGTACTGGAGACACTACCGAAATAGATTGCATCTCCGGAGTAACTTGCATCCACGTTGTGGACGCCGCTACCCAATGGAAAGACCGCGACGCTAGTGAGAGCAGAAGCGGTGGATGTCTGCGTAACCTGGCTCATCGTGTCTGCAGCTCGAGGGCTGTCGGCATCCGTTCCGACCAGGTCAGCGTTGCCTTTGTTGTCATAGTCTCCAGCATTGACCGCATAGGTGAGCGCAAAGCCACCTATGGTTGGCTCCTGGTAGGGTTGGAATGTGCCATCGCCGTTTCCTATGTAGACTAGAGCGCCGGTGCTACCCCCTGCGATAATGTCCGGGATCCCGTCACCGTTGACATCCGCAAGATGCGGATCGGATGGTATGTCGGAGAGATAGGCCACGGGCGTCTGAAACGTTCCATTGCCATTTCCGAGAAGGACGAAGAGACTTTCACCAACGAGGTTGCCTCCCGGCTCGGTGATAGTAGCGGCGACGATATCGGCCATACCGTCACCGTTGGTATCCCCAGTGGTAAGAAACTCTCCGATCTGGGATGCAACGAGAGTGGGTGGCTGGAATGTGCCGTTGCCATTACCTAGAGCTACATAGAGATCAAACAAATTGCTCCCGTGCGTAGCAGTGGCAACTGCGTAGGCAATATCTTCTTTGCCGTCCTGATTGAAGTCCGCGGCAACGATACCCCGCGTAACGACATTGGTCGAAATGATGGTTGATTCCTTGGTGAAGGTCCCGTCGCCCTTTCCTAAAAGGAAGGTGACATTCTGTTGTGAATTATCGGTAACGGCAAAATCAAAGAGTCCGTCGTTATTGAAGTCGCCCATAGCGATACTGGCTACATCGCCTGTCGAGTAAAGCACGGGAGTTTGAAATGAGCCGTCGCCGTTGCCCAGGATGATGAGCAGTCCGCCGTTGGTACCGTCTGAGCAGCCAAGAGCGATATCCGTTTTTCCATCACGGTTGAAGTCGGCAAAGACCATCTGCAACACTTTTCCAACAGTGCAACCTGGATAGACTACTTTTGGCTGGAAGGTGCCGTCACCATTCCCGAGGAGAACAGTGATTGTCTGTGCGGCATCTCCGGTTACTACGTCGAGATTATTGTCGGCATTGAGATAGGCCGATTCAATAGCTGCCGACCTTTGAGTCGCACCGGGGCCGCCTATGGAAAATGGTGGGTTAGGAAGAAAGGTAGTCGACAGCGTGGAGACGACAAGCTTTTCCGTTCCGAGCACATTGTTGCCGTTGCTGGTGTCCAGAAACGAGATGGTTCCAGTTGGGCCAGATGTGAGCGAATCGAGTCCAGCGACCGTTCCTGTGAGGCTATAGTTGCCGACAGTACCTGCTGAGGTTAGCGATATGGTCGATTGGTAGGTTCCGGTTACAGCATAAGTGACGGTGTTCGACAGACTGGCCGCATAAATATCGTTCGCCATGAATACAGCTTTATAGCTGTGGTTGCCAATGGGACCGCTACCAATTTTCACGGTCGCAGTCGCAGATGGAAAAGTCAGCTGCGCGACACCCAGAGCAGAGTTGTTTTCACAAAATATCGCCGTCGCTTCGCAAAAGAGAACTATTCCCGCTGTGACGGGCGAGCCGCCTGACGTAACAGTAGCCGTCAATATGACGGGCGTTTGATAAGGGACAGAGGTAGCGGAGATCGCCAGCGATGTCGTCGTGGGCGCCGACGCCGCAAAGGCGGCGGAGACGGTCGTGGCGATAATCGCCAATACGAAAGCAGCTTTCACGCAGTATTTGCCGATCAAGGAAGATACTGAAGAGCAAGAAGAGCTATGGGCCAAGCGTGTCATAAGCGTCCTTTTGGCTCGCACTACAGGCCGAAACTTTAGTACCCACGGTAACCTTCTATCGGGGGCCTACCTATTGCACTAAAGTTGCACCGATTGGATTTACCGATTGGCCTTTGCCTCGCTGACAAAACTTAAGTTACCGAAGAGACTGGCTTAGAAGGTATGCGTCTATCGCTATCCGGCGAAGAAAGACTCACTTGGGACAATCCAGAAAGCTGATGCATGACCCATCGCAACTTGCCTAGACGAGAGACCGAATCGCCTACAACTCAATACTGGGAGTAAAGAGGGCTGGCGGCCATCATCAGAAGGTGTTGCTGGGATGACGCTAAGGTGGGAGGATTCTGCGATTTATTCCTCGACAACAGCCTTGACGAGATTCCTGGGACTGTCGACGTCGATGCCTCGGCTAGTGGCCAGCATGTAGGCGAGCAATTGTAAGGGGACTACTTCAAGGAGGGTGGATAACAGGTCGCTGCAAGTGGGGATGGAGATGCAAGAATCGCTATAGAGAGGAGCTTCGCGATCACCTTCGGTTGCTAGAGTGATTATTCTTGCTCCCTGCTCCCGCATGTCTTTCATGAGCTGAATGACCTTCGAATAACGCAAAAGGGAGTCAGGATCGCTAGCATCAGCTGTGGCAATCATGATCAGCGGAGCTTCTTTGCTGACAAGGGCATTGGGCCCATGCTTCAGCTCCCCCGCAGGATATCCTTCCGCGTTAATATAAGCGGATTCCTTGAGCTTGAGGGCGCCTTCCCGAGCGATTGCATAATGGGCGCCCCGGCCCAGATAGAGCAGTGTACTGGAGTCCGCGAGCTGAGATGTAAGCACTTCGATTTGCTCATGCCAACGAGGCAATGCAGCCTGGATGAGCGAAGGAATCCCCTGCAGTTGGCGCCCGTGCGCCTCGGCTGCTTGTAGGGTCATACGGCCACGAAAGCGTGCCAGGTGAAGAGCCAGCGAATAGAGAACAGCAAGTTGCGTGGTGAAGCTTTTGGTCGCCGGTATGGCTTTCTCGACGCCTGCGAAAGTCGGAAGCGAAGCACTCGCCTCGATTGCCATGCTGGACTGAGGATTATTGGTGATTGCCACAGTGGCAAGTCCGTGAGCCTGGGCTTCTCGCAGAGCCGCGAGAGTATCCGCCGTCTCTCCCGATTGAGAGATGACAAGAACACCAGGATTGTGGAGGGTGTGCGTCGAGCGATAGGTATATTCGCTGGCGTACTCCACGTCAACAGGTATGCCGGCGAGGTCCTCCAACATGATTTCGCCGGCCAGGCCGGCATGACGGCTCGAGCCGCTGGCTGCAATGACGAGCCGCTCGCGTCTGCCGAGGGCATCGATGGCTGGCTGAAAGATCTCTACTGCACGAGCCTCACCAGGAGCGTACTGCGCAATGGTCGCCGCGAGCGCCTGTGGCTGCTCGTTGATCTCGCGCAACATCGCGTGAGGGAACGTCTTGGAAACAAGTGACATAGGGTCAATCATGCGCAATAGAATTTCATCGTATTCACAGTTGGCTTTATGCAGGTCGAGAGCTGCGGCCGCAGAGCTGTCATAGAGCAACGGCCCTTACGCAGGCCCTTAGCCTGAACCGTTCCGAATGACCCGGACGAGGGAGGGGCCACCAAGTGAAAGAAATAGTCATTTGTGGGAATTTTTTCCTTTTTGAACCTGTATGTACGACTATACTGGAAGGGAGAACGGCGGAGCAAGATATTTTTGGCCCCCCCGATGGTAATCAACATCGGAACCTAAAAAGTCTTCCTCCTTTTTTGTCATGCAGGATTGCGAACATGGTAACTGAGTTTGCGCTCCCCCGGGTAGTTTAGGAAAGGACAGTGATGATTAGCACGATAGCGGCACGGCGATTGGTGAGCGCAAACGGGGTTGTAGAGTATCCGCTGGTAAGCCTGGAAGACGGTCAGATAATCCGTATTGAGAGTCTCAGCGCACGAGACAACGGTCGCGCCATGGCGACGCATCGATTTCCGGAGGCGACTTTGGTTCCGGCCTACGTCGATATTCACATTCATGGTTGTGCAGGACACGATGTGATGGAGGCAACCCCCGAGGCTCTCCGTGCGATTGGAGCTTTTCTTGCGAATCGTGGCGTCGGAGCTTATTTCCCGACAACTGTTACTTCTCCCAGAGAGGAAACAATGCGATCTTTGGCGGGTCTTGCAAATGAGATTCGACGAGGCAATTCCCATCGCGGCGCGGTTCCGCTGGGGATACATTTAGAAGGCCCCTTCCTCTCGCATCTGAAGCGGGGAGTGCATACGGACTCGCTACTGGAGGCGCCCTCGATTTCTCTATTCGACCGCTTCTGGGAGGCCGCAGAGGGCAAGATTCGCCTGATGACCATTGCGCCGGAATTGTCCGGTGCAACAGAGTTGATTGCTCATGCGACTAAGCTGGGTGTGCGCTGTAGCCTGGGACACAGCGATGCCCGGGTATGCGAAGCAGAGGCAGGTTATACGGCAGGAGCGCGCTCGGCAACCCATACTTTCAATGCAATGCGCGCGATCGACCATCGGGAGCCAGGTCTGGCTGCTTATGTGCTCGACAAGCGGCCGCTTTTCGCCGAGATAATCTGCGATGGCATTCACGTCGACCCGATGATGGTCCGTCTGTATTTTAAGGCTAAAAACGAGGACCGCATCATTTTAGTGACGGATGGTATCAGCGCCACAGGTATGCCCGACGGGGTCTACATGCTCGGCGACATGGAGGTGGTTGTTCGTGACGGACGTTGCACTTCCGATGGCGTTCTGGCCGGCAGTGTGTTGACTCTGGACAACGGAGTGCAGAATCTCATGAAGTTTACGGGGGCAAGCCTGAAAACAGCGGTGGCTGCGGCTTCGCGCAACCCTTCAATACTAATGGGGATCGAGGACGGTTGGGGCACACTGGAAGTTGGTCACCCTGCGAACATTACAGTGCTCTCTCCGTCGGCAGGCGTAATCGAAACCTTCCTGTCCGGGCATAGCGCACTGACTGTAGATAGTGTGAGCGCCTAGCTTCTATCGTAACGTCGTCCGATTTGCCCAAAAGTGCCGTTCGCCCTGTTTCGCCGATCATTTTTAACAGCAATGTATAGACAACCAAACAATGATGCGACTAAAAGTTATAGAGATCGAAATATCGCACATCAGCATGCATTTTTTGAATCGCCTATTTGAGGCAGATTCGTGCTGCAGATGGAGTCACAGGAGATAGAGTGCCGAAGTCTCAGGTTCAACCTGCTTCAACTGTACGCCCCTTAGACAAGAGTGGTTTTATTCCGCTGTACTACCAGATTCAACGTGCGCTGATGGAGAAGATCCAGTCCGGTGAGTTGTCGACGGGAGATCCGTTGGCCTCTGAGGAAGAGTTAGCACGCGTTTACCAAGTGAGTCGGATGACCGCTCGTCAGGCCCTGCATGGCTTGAAGACCAGCGGCTTTGCGTTCAGCCAGAAGGGGCGCGGAACGTTTGTGACTCGGCCAAAGCTTGAGAAAAACATCATGCACCTGCGCGGCTTTACCGAAGACATGAAACATCTCGGTATGGTGCCAAGCTCGAAACTTTTGGAGCAGACGGTGGTGACGGCGACAGAGGACCTCGCAGAAAAATTGAAGGTTGAACCGGAGGAGGTTGTGATGCGATTGCGCCGACTGCGACTCGCCGACGGAATTCCGATGGCACTCGAGGAGTCGCATATTCCGCTAAAACAGTTCCCTGGACTGGATAAGATCAGTTTCGCGAAGCAATCTCTCTACTTTGTACTTCGTGAAAGCTACGGCGTGCGCGTGGCCTGGGCCGATGAGGTAATTGAAGCGCTGCCAGCGACGCGTGAAGAGTCCGAGCTCTTAACGATTCCGAAGCGCGCGAGCATTCTGTCAGTCTCGCGCATCATTATGACGACGGAGGAAACTCCCATCGAAGTCGCCTGCTCGCGTTATCGTGGAGACCGCTATAAGGCTTCGATCCGCGTACCGACTACAACTATTGAATAATCCCCGGATTGAGGGAGTCTGTTTCTTCGGTCGCATTTAGATTGCGGTGGCCCCTCAGCGCAAAGAAGAGGATATAGAGATAGCACAGCAGGACAATCGCAAAACTCGGCTGATATCCAAACTGGTCCGCTAACAAGCCCTGAACCTCTGGAACGATGGCGCCACCGACCACCATCATGATCAGGATTCCAGAGCCGTGGCTTGTGAATCGTCCGAGACCCTCGACCGACATAGGGAAGATGCACGGCCACATCACCGAATTGAACAACCCGCACGCAACAATCGCCCACATCGCCACATGCCCATGCGTAAGAATCCCCGTCACGATCAGCAGCGAAGCCATCGACGACACAAAAACCAGAGCCCGCTGGGCCGCGACCGTTCTCCGAACAAGAAACGCAACCGGCACAAGGGAGGCACACATGAGCGTCGCCCAAGTCGGTAGATACCCACGAGCGAAGATTCCTGCGAGAACGAGCAAAAAGGCAATGATCGAAACGACGGTTACCATCCGCTGCGCCCGAACGTTATTTACAAAGGCGCCACTGAGAACAACAAACCCAATGAGTCGTCCAATCATCGCGCCGCCCCAGTAGAGCGAGACGTACTGAGCCGCAGCCTCATGGCTTAGTCCGCCCATCGAAGGCTGGCCCAGAAAGTTGATCATCACGCTGCCGATCGCAACCTCGGCACCCACATAAAAGAAGATCGCCAGCGCACCCAGCCGCAGATGGCTGAACCGCAACGCACCCACATAGGAACTGTCTCCACTTCCAGACCTGCCCTCAAGGAGCTTCGGGAGGTCTACAAATGCCGTGAGCCCCGCCATCGCAAACGCGCACCCCGCCAGAATCACATAAGGCATCCGCACTGACCGCGCCAGCTCCGCCGCTGAAGCACCCGCGGCAATAAAGATGAACGCCGCGCCAATCTTCGGCGCGATCGTCGTCGCAAACGAATTGAGAAATCCGCATAGATTCAGCCGCGCAGCAGCCGTCTCCGGCGCTCCCAGCGCTCCTACATAAGGATTGATCGCCACCTGCAGCAGCGCCAGTCCGCTCCCCACAATGAACAATGCAAACAGAAACAGAGGATAAAAAATAACCACCGACGCCGGCAAAAACAATAGCAACCCAATCCCCATCACCGTCAGCGCCACCACAATCCCGCGCTTGTATCCAATCTTCCCCACAATCGAACCCGACGGAAGCGACATCACAAAGTACGCGCCGAAAAAGCATAACTGCACCATCAGCGCCTTCACATTCGTGAGGTGAAAGAGGTCCTTGAAATGCGGAATCAGAATGTCGTTCAGCGCCGTGATAAAGCCGATGCCGAAGTAAAGCGAGACCATCAGGGCCAGCGGAACCGTGTAATTCCTCTTCGCCGTCTCACCGGCAGCAAACGCCGGATCGCTCGTAACTCCTATTGCCATTCATTCGTCCTCATGTACTTTGCAATGCAATCTAAAATGTATAGATGACTATACAGATCCCCTCATTGGATCGGCAATATTTCATTCCCTCGCCGACCGGGCCGCCTTCGCAAACCGCGAAGTAATCGTCTCCGGCCGGGTGATCGCGGACCCTACCACCACAGCCCACGCTCCCAGCTCAAGTGCCTTCCTGACCTCTTCCGGAGTTGTGATGTGACCCTCCACGATTACTGGTACCTTCACTTGCCGCACAAGTCTCTCGACCAAATCCCAGGATGGCGTGCGGACTCCGGCAGTTTCAGCAGTGTAACCATACAAGGTCGTAGCCACTGCGTCGGCTCCTGCTTGCTCTGCCGCAACTCCATCCTCGACCGTTGCAATATCCGCCAGAACTGCCTTTCCCAGTTCCGCATGAATCCGTACGATTAACGCAGGCCACGCTTCCGCTTTCTTCATCGCAGGTTTAGCCGCATTGAGCCGCCGCGTTGTGCAATCCAGCGCGACAACATCCGCTCCTGCGTCACCGACCGCTTTTGCTGACTGAAAGTCAGGTGTGATGTAGACATCGCCATTTGCGTCGTATCTCTTCACAATCCCGATAATCGGCAACTGAGTAATTTCACGAAACGCTTGAACCCGTTGTACCCCTTCCGCACGCAGCCCTCCGGCGCCACCGCGCAAGACCGCAGTCGCAATCCGCACAAGGGTCCCAAGATCATCGAGAGGATCTCCCTCCGAGGCCTGGCAGGATACGACCAGCCTGCCGCGGAGCCTCTCAAGAGAGGACTCACGAAATTTTTCCTGAGCGCTTGTCACTTCGAAACAGCTTATAGCCAATGTCGTCGGGCAATCTTGCCAAAATGACGGCATTGGCTAAGGTACCCTTGTTGAGCATCACCAAGGACTCATTCATGCTCCCAATTTCACGCCGACAGTTCCTCTCTACCGGTATCGCCGTCACACTGACCGCTCGCAGCAGCTTCGCGCAGCAGTCTTCGCATCTCCTTTTGGTTGGGACGCAGACCTCCGGGACTAGCAAGGGTATCTATTCCTACTCGTTCGATTCGGCTACGGGCGAGTTGAGGCAACCTGGTTTGGCGGCGGAGGCGGAGAATCCTACGTTTCTGGCGCTGGCTCCGAATGGCAGGACCGTTCTGGTTGCGAATGAGTTGGATACCTTTGAGGGCAAGAGCAGCGGAGCAGTTTCGACTTATGCGCTTGATCGGAGTCGGGCGCGGTTGACGAAGATTAATGAAGTGGCGTCTGGTGGCGCCGGGCCTTGTCATGTTGCGTTCGACTATACGGGGCGGGCGGCGTTTGCGGCGAATTATGGTGGCGGGAGCGCGGCTTCGTTTGCGGTTGGCGCGGATGGGCGGTTGAGTCCGGCGGTTTCGTTTTTTCAGTACAGCGGGCATGGGCCGGATCAGGATCGGCAGAAGGGGCCGCATGCGCATCGGGTGACGGTGTCGCCGGATAACCGGTTTTTGCTGGTCAATGATCTGGGTTTGGATGCGATCCACATCTACCGGCTGGATGCTGCGAGTGCGAAGTTGACTGTGAATGGGCCGGCGGAGTGGCGTTCTTCGCCGGGTGCCGGGCCGCGTGCTCTTGTGTTTCATCCGAACGGCAGGTTTGCCTATTGCGTTACTGAGATGGCTTCGGGCGTGGTTGTTTTGCGGTGGAATGCGGCTTCCGGAAGCCTTGAGACGGTGCAGGAGGTGGGGATGCGGCCACCTGATTTTAAGGGCACTACGGGTGGGTCGGATATTGTGATCGATCGGGAGGCGCGGTTTGCTTATGCGGCGGACCGGTTCGATGACATTCTTGCTACGTTTGCGATCTCTCCCTCGGATGGCAAGTTGACGCTTTTGAACCGGGTCTCGTGTGGAGGTAAGGTGCCGCGTCATCTGACGCTCGATCCGAGTGAGCGATGGTTGCTGGTGGCGAATCAGGCTTCGGACAACATTGCAGTGTTGAGCCGGGATGCGCGGAGTGGGCAGTTGGCGGCGGGGAAGAGTTTTCCGCTTTCGCGGCCGCAGTGCCTGGTGTTTGCTTAGTCCTCTCCTTCTTTAGTCTGTTGATTTTTCTCCGGGAGGCACCCCCCCCCTCCCTATTACCCTCGCGTAAACTGTTTATTTACAATAAGTTAAGCTGTTGCCCTCTCGGCAAATTCGTCATAACAAACGGTTTGTTGCTAAATTAGCCTGTATCAATAACTTAGCCCGGAGGTCTCCGGGCTTATTTTTGATTTCGATCTATATATTCAGTATAGCGGGTTGAACCTAACTAAAGTGCAATGCGGATGTTGTTCGTGAGCAAAGGGTTAGGGCATTTTAGGACTTGACAGGCGTTTTTTGGGCCAAAAACGCAGAAAAAAGATGTAAGAGCAAGAAACTAAAGGCATTTGATCGCTTGCTCGCCCCTTGCGCGGCTGCTTCGGTCTTCGAGTGGTGTCTCAGTTTTGAATTTAGACTTCGACCCACCCTGCCAAAACTACCGACCACGGCTTTAGAAAATTGGCATTCTTGCGGCGATCAGAAATCAGCTTTTCGAGTTGCGCTCACATGTTGTGACCCTAACTTCCCGTAAGCCGACATATCGTTACTTATCAGTGTCGGTGAGCGCATTGGCGATGATGCGCTCATTGAGAAAACAAATTGCTTACGACAGGCGCGTTTACCGGGATCAACCTCGCGTTACCTCCGCATCGGAGACAAACGGGAAGTAGACGGAGTCATCGAAAGCATCTCAGGCGGTGGAGGCAATGGCCACCCGCCACTCGACGGCCACAACTGTAATGTCGTCCGACTGACCAAAGCTTTTCGCGGTTTGCGCAATCTCCGCTGCCGGCTGCGTGGAAAGTTCCTGCGCCCGCTCAAAGCCCAGCAGTTTGCCGTTCTCATCCTGCGCCTCCACCACGCCATCGGAGTAAAACACCAGCCTTCTTCCGGCGGTCAGTTGCAGAGTGCTCGTTTCGTAGCTTGCGTCTGCGTCAATCCCCAGCGGCAGCGCGCCCGGCAACTCCACCTCGCGCCCATCCAGGTACGGCGAAAGATGCCCCGCATTGGCAATCGAAACCACACCGTCCGCGGTGATATGCACCGCAATTGCGGTCGAAAACCCGCCTCGCGTGCGGCCCATGAGCCGCCGGTTCAGATGCGTCAGAAGGTCGCCGGGAGACGAAGTGAACTCGGCGACGCTGCGAATCGCGCCCACCAGCACCGAGACCAGCATCGCTGCGGGCAGTCCTTTACCGGCTACGTCGCCAACCACCAGCAGCAAGCCGCCCCTGCCATCGGGAATCGTCTGAAAGAAATCCCCGCCTACCTCCTGCGCCGGCTCGTAGACGCTCTCCACGCGGAAGCCGGGAGCCGTCTCCTCCGCGCCGGAGAGAATCACCTGCTGCACCTCGCGCGCATTCTCCAACTCGTGCTCCACCGCCGCCTGTTTACGGCTCTGCCGGTTCGACTGCAGCAGGATGATGAGCGTCAGCGAGATGTAAGAAAGAATCTCTGTTAAACGGGATGTCGCGATAGTGAATGGGCCGGCGATGATGACGAGGAAACGGTCACCATTTGCGGCAACCCATGGGCGGAGCTTGGGAAGATGAGAAAGGCCATCGGTGATGAGAATCCAATCCGCCACCAGGCCGAGAAGGAACAGAGGGATGAGCATGATGCCGGCGTCGCGGTTGCCGCGGCGGAAATTAAGAATCAGCTCCACCGGCATGATGACGGAGATAAGCAGAACTGTCGGCGCCTCGAAGAGCGCATAGAAAGGCGCGAGCGGCCCTCCGAATTCGCCGACCATGGTTCCGATAGCAAAGAACAGAGCCGCGACCAGGGCATAGAGATTGAGCCGCCAGCCGATGCGCCGGCCTACAAAGGCCAGGTAGACATGCGGCAGAAGCCAGGCAGCGATGAAAGTGCTGAATGTAACTGTCAAGCCCCACGGCCACGAGAGCGCATAAAAGTTTCCGAGCGTATGCCACGGCAGGCCAAGAGAGATGCCGCCGGTCCATAGCGCGAGATAGAAATACTCTCTGCGGCGTTGCGCGGAATAGAGCACCAACGCGCCCACAAACAGCGCAATCACAAGAAGATAATGAAACCAGACAGCGCTTCTCTCGCCGATGATCCTGAGCCAGCGCCGGTCTTCGATGCTGCTCTGCGAGCCGAGCACGAGGTCGTCGCCGGACAGGTCCGGCAGTACATCCTGCGTCCAATCGGGGCCAGCGATATAAACACGCAGGGCCAGAACAACGGATCTCGAAGCGGACCCGGCCGCGATCTGGTCATCGGGGATGCGGGCGACTAGACGGGCCCGCGGGTCAGCCGCGGAGAAAGGCGCAACACTGCCCGCCTTCAGAATTTTGACGCCGTTTGAGTAGATTTCAAACGCATATGCAGTTTGGTGTTCCAGCAGCGCGAGATCCGCGTCCTGTTTTGCCACCTTGAGATGAATCCTGTACCAGACGATATGAGGCTGCGAGTGGGGAAACAGATCGCGGAGCGAGCCGGTCTTGGCATTGAAGCGCGCCCAGTGCGCATCGTCGAAGTTCGGATCGGCGTATGCGGGATTATCGCCGGCCTGAACCAGCCACGGCCCGTCGACCGAAACTGGATCATGAAGCGCCGGAACGTCGAGAACCGGAATCGCCTGTATGGCCTGCGCGGCAACGCGTGCGGACACAAGCACCGTAAGAGACACAGCGCAGGCAACAAGAGAGCAGAAACGCTGCGAACGAGTCACGCCGCCCTCCTGAGCAGGGACTCGTTCAAGCTACCACGCGGAATGTTGAAAATTCAAGAACTTGCGTCGGCTGCGGGGGGTGTTGCCGCCAGATGCACTATCAAGCCTGCTACGCATCGCTGAGACGTTCCGGCCTGATAATCTCCGACTCGGAAATACAGCCTTTGGGGTTCCCGTAAGTCGGCTTATGTTGACCAACCTCGCAAAATCCTCGACTCTTGCCAACAGGCCGATGCACTCATCCAGCAAGGGATTGAGCCGACCTCTGGCCATTACTCCTGATAAACGCGGTTCCGTTTACCAATCCGGCCTAATGTCTCGGCGCTTGCTCACTGTTCCTGCTAAGTTGGCTTTTTGAAAACTGGTTTGAATCTTCGACTACCAGATATAGGTTCCGACCGATCCTGCGTTTAATGAGGTTGTGAAGATGTTGGTTCCGGCGCGAACGTCGAACTTCTGGGTTGTGGCGCTGGTGTTGGAGACAATGAGGACTTTTTTGCCGTCGGGAGTTTTGAAGGCTACGTTGGGAAGCGAGTCGAGAGTGTTGGACTCGATGCGGGTGGAGCCGGGACGGACGAACTTTGAGGCGTGAGCGAGGGTGTAGTAGGCGAGGAGGCGGGTGACCTTGTCGCCGTCGATGGTGATGGCTCCGCGACAGCCGGTGCATCCTCCGTCGTTGGTGTGGGGGCCGTTGCTGGGATCGGCGGCGAGGTTCCAGAGGAGGACGTTGCGGGTCCAGTTGCGGGTTGCGCCGATGATGATGTTCGCGACGGGTTTGCTGAGGTTGATGACGTCGTCATTGCGGGCGGTTACGGATTGCTCGGTGAAGTAGAGATTTTTTTTAGGAAAGGCGTCGTGGACTTGAGTCATCGCATCGACGGTGCCGCCGTAGAGATGGAAGCCGGTGCCGTCGATGTATTGGTTGGCTGCGGGGTCGCGAAGGATGGAGAGCGGATAGAGCGGGTGGTCGAGGTTGTGGTCGTAGAGAACGATCTTTGTGGTGATGCCAGCGGTTTTGAAGGCGGGGCCTAGATTGTCTTTGATGAAGATGTCCAGTTCGGATTCGAGCATGAGCATGCTGGGAGTGTTCTTTTCGTTGAGCGGCTCGTTCTGGACGGTGAGGGTGTCGATGGGGATGCCTTCGGCTTTCATGGCCTCGATATATTTGACGAAGTAGGTGGCGTAGGCGGCGAAGTATTCGGGCTTGAGGACTCCGCCGCGGGCGGCGTCGCTGGTCTTCATCCAGAGGGGAGCGGACCAGGGTGAGGCGAGGACATGGACGTGGGGATTGATGGCGAGGATCTGCTTCATGACAGGGATGACGTCGGCCTTGTCGGGGTCGATGCTGAAGTTCGCCATGGCGGTGTCGGTCTGGCCCTCGGGCAGGTCGTCGTAGGAGAAGACGTGGTCGTTCATGTCGGAGGCGCCGACGGTGAGACGGAGATAGCTGACGCCGATGCTGGCTCCGTCGGTGGCGAAGAGATCGTGGAGGAGAGCGGCGCGGGCGTCGGGGGCCATGTGCTGGATCAACTGCGCGCTGCCGCCGGTGAGAGCGAAGCCGAAGCCGTCGATGGTCTGATAGGTCTTGGCCGCGTCAACGTCGATGATCTGGCTGGTTGCGGGAGCTTTGGTTAGTGGGATTGGGGGCTGGAGCTGGAAGAGAGCGGAACGGTCAGGGTTGGTGAGCCAAAGGGAGACCTCGCTTTGCGCGTGTGCCGATGCGGGGATCGCGAGTAAAAGGACAGATAGAAAGAGGGCGATGACCTTCGATTTCATTCGGGCTCCTGACCGGCGGTTGAGTCTGCGCGCGGACGGGATCATTTTAGACAAACGTTTGTCTTGAGTCTATCGAGGTCTGGATTTTGTTTGGGCTTCTATTTTGCCGGGCTTCTATTTTGTTGGGCAGTCTTTGCGGCCAGTGTCGGCTACGCTGGCGATGAGCCATTTGCCGTCTTTGCGGACGAGGTTGAAGAGGTCGGTGCCGCAGTGGTCGACTTTGCCGTCGACGAGGAAGTCGAAAGGCGCCCAGACGACGGCGAGGTCGTTGTCGATGCGGATGAGCGGGTCGTGGATGCGCTCTTCGATTTGGGTGGTGCCGGGACGGCCTACTCGCTCGGCGAAGGCGTCGAAGGTCATCTGGGCCGGCTTGCCGTCGCGCATGAGGACCATGGTCCCGCCGGGGAGCAGAGGCTCTTTGATTGCTGCCGCGTCGCGTTTGGCCATGCCGTCGAACATGGCTTTTACAGGTGCCAGGACCGCTTGCTCTTCGGGGGTTAAGGCGTGCAGCGAGGGGATTAGGAGGATGGCGGCGGCTGCGGCAACGAACGAGCGGGTGGTGATTTTCATGGTGCTCGATTCTAACCTGCTGAATGGGTGATTGGCTCCCTTCGAAAAAGCAACAGCAACGACGAGAACAACAGCAGGTCCTCCGCCTGCGGCGAAGGATGACAACAAAAAACGTGCGACACAGGAGCAACGACAATTGCAAAGACAACAGCAGGTCCTTCGACTGCGCCGTTCGCAAAGTGCGCGAACGCCTTCGCTCAGGATTGACAGGCTTTTTGACGGTAGCTAGGAGGGGAGGGTGAGGATGGATCCCCAGTTGAAGCCAGCGCCGAAGGCTGCGAAGACGATTGGAGTGGTGGGTGGAGTGGGGTTGGCGGCGTGCCACTCGGAGGCGGCGATGAGCAGAGAGGCTGAGGAGGTGTTGCCGTAGTGCTGGATGTTGCGGAAGAAGCGGGCTTCGAAATCGGGGACGGAGAGGGCGGTGGCTACTTTGCGGATGAGGTTTACGTTGGCCTGATGCATCAGGTAGACGCCTACATCGGTGGGTTTGAGGTTGTTTTTGGTGAGGAGGTCTTCGATGGAGCGGGGGATCTTGCGGGAGGCCTGGACGATGACGTCGAGGCCCTTCATCTGGATGGCGCCGTGGTGATCGAGTTTGAGGGCTTCGGCGTAGTTGCCGTCGGTGGAGAGGCTGACGTCGGCGATTTTCAGGAAGCCCTGGTTGGGAGAGACGATGCAGGCTCCGGCTCCGTCGCCGAAGAGGATGGCGGTGTCGGGGTCGGCGTCGGAGATGCGGCGGGACATGATCTCGGAGGCGACGATGAGGATGTTGCCGTAGCGGGGGGCGAGGTCGGCGGCGAAGGCGAGGGCGATGAGAGAGCCGGCGCTGGCTACGGGGATGTCGATCGCTGGCGTGGTGGTGAGGCCGAGTTTGGCGGCGAGTTGTGAGGCTGGGCCGGGGAAGGCTCGTTCGGCTGAGCCGCTGGAGAAGAGGATCAGGCCGATGTCTGGTGCGGTGAGGTTGGCGGCTTGCAGGCAGGCGTTTGCTGCGGCCAGGCCGAGGTCGGCTACGGTTTCGTCTTCGGCGGCGTAGCGGCGATCGAGGATGCCGGAGGATTTTTCGATGGATGCGGCTGCGCGGCCGGTGCGGGTTTCGAGGTCGGCGTTGGTGATTGTGCGAGCGGGGAGGTGGTGGCCGAAGGCTCGGAGGTACGGCATGGAGAGGGCTCCTGGTGGAGGTGATGCTTCGGTTGGATGTTCGGAATGACTGCAAAAAACAGGCAACGGCAACGGCAAATGCGGGGGTTCTTCGCTGCGCTCAGAATGACAACAAAAACAGACAACGGCAACTGCAACTGCAACAGCAACGGCAACGGCAACAGCAACGGCAACAGCAACAGCAACTGCAACGGCAACGGCAACGGCAACAGCAACAGCAACGGCAACAGCAACGGCAACGGCAACAGCAACGGCAACGGCAACAGCAACGGCAACGGCAACAGCAACAGCAACAGCGGGGGTTCTTCGCTGCGCTCAGAATGACAAAAAAACAGACAACGGCAATTGCAACTGCAGGTTCTTCGCCTGCGGCGAAGGATGACAAAAATAAAAAGGCGGATGACAAAAACAAAAAGGCAAGGGCAACTACAAAGGCTATGGGATGCGCGGGTTAGCTTTTGTGGGTGTCGAGGTAGGCTTCGATTTTAGAGACGGTGTCGAAGCGCTCGGGGATCAGGTCGGCGTCGGGGATTTTGATGTTGAACTCTTTTTCGAGGCCGGTGACCAGGTCGGGGAGGGTGAAGGAGTCGAGGGTGCCGGAGTCAAAGAGGGATTCGTCCGGGGTGGGGTCGTTGGAGATGTCGGCGACTGCGTGGATTACTTTGAGGATGCCTGCCTGGGTGCTCATAGTTTTCCTGTCTTGCAATTTGTAACTATCTGCGTTGCTTTTGACGAAGAGGAGATTATTTCGTTTCGCCTGAGGCTCGGCTGATGGGTGTCTGGTAGGTGTCGTACTGCTGGAGGATGTCGGAGAAGAGGGCGCCGGCGAGTTCGGTGTAGCCTTCGCCTGTGAAGTGAGTGTGGTCGGGCTGAGCCCAGGAGACGGCGACCCAGTCGCGCATGGAGCCGAGGCCTCCCATGCGGGAGCGCTGATCCCAGTAGGCGCAGTTCATCTGGCGGCAGACGGAGCGCTGGGCTTCGACGATGCGATCGACTCCGGTAAAGGGCTTCCAGGCGCGGCGGCCGGCGCGAAGGGCGCGGTCGGGCGGGCCGACGACGAGGATGGAGGCGTTGGGAGCGGCGCGACGGATGCGCTCGATGATGCGGCGGAACATGGCGGCGTAGCCCTCTTCGGTCCAGTTGCGGTCGCCGGCTTCGTTGGTGCCATAGGAGAGGACGATGAGGGCGGGGTTCGCGGCGGTCATCAGAGTTTGCTGGAGGGTTTCGTTCCAGCGAAGGAAGAGAGAGGCTTCGGCGCCGTTGATTCCGGCGGCTTCGTAGGTTACGCCTGCGGGGTTTTCGGTGGCGAGACCGAGGAGACGAACGGGGGCCTGATCGATGGTGAGGACTTCGAAGTGGTGCGGGCCGGGTTCGACCTTGGTGGTGAAGTGGCCGGCGGTGTCGGCGACGACCGTGTCGGAGCTTGCGGTGGAGACGGTGGCGATGAGGGTGTCGTTGTCGCGGATCTCGATGGAACCGCCGTTGGGCTGGACGAGGTACTGGACTTCGAGCGAAGTGGCGTCGGCGTCGAGGGAGACCCAGTTCCCTGCTGCTTCTGTGCTGAGGCCGACGCCGCCCATGCCTACCATGCCGTCTCCGATGTCTTTGAGATGAGTGCCGAGGGCTAGCCAGCCGGTGGATTGCGCGCGCCGGGTGCCGTGGATGTGGTATCCGGCGAAGGGATAACCGGGGTAAGAGAAGCCGGCTCCGCCGTCGCCGAATTTTTCCTGGAAGAGAGTGCGGAGAGCTCCGGTGAAGAGGTCGGCGGCGGTGTGGGAGTCGCCGAACTGAATGACGCGGACGAGCTGAGTTGCGGGATCGGCCTCAAGCTGGTGGAGCTGATCGAAGAAGGGATGGAGGGCGGGGGGATTCTCGATGCCGACGCGCGGACTGGCTAGCGCGTGCATGATGCGGTCGGTGATGGCTTCGCGGCTGCCGAGGGAGACGGGTGGTGTGGGGCGGAGGGAGACGGCGGCGGTGTGAGCTACCGGGGTTGATGTGTGTGTCGTTGCGATGGACTGGGTCGAGTGAGTTGAGGGTGTGTGGGTTGCGGTGGATTTGGAGGATTTTGCGGTGCGCCTGGCGTGGGTTTTTGTCTTGTAGGGTTTGGCTGCGGGGGCGCGTTTGACGGTTGCCGGGGGAGTGGTGGGTTTTGTGGTTGTTGCAGTCTGCAATGCGCGGGACGTTGAGCCGGCTGATGCGGCGAGGAGCAGGAGCATCAACGTTGCGCTCAACTTTGTGGTCAACGTCGTGGAGATACGCTGGAGCGACATTTATTGCACCCCCGTTGGTTTGGCCGAGGCGTCTGAGATGGCCGCCGGTGGGAGCTTCGGTTGAGGACCCTGGTGCGATTGCATGTACCTCTCGTAGCCTATCAGGAGTTGACCGGTGAGGAGTTGAGCAACGATGCGTGCGCCCTGTGGCGACGGGTGAATGAGATCGGCACCAACCATGGGAGGCTGCCGGTTGTACCACTGGCTCATGGTACCGTTGCCGCCCATGGCCTGGTAAGTGTTGAAGAAGCCACATCCTGTCTCGCGGGCGACACGCTGCTGGATGGCGACGATCTCGGGGATGGCACGCATGGTGGTGATCTGGTCGCCGTCGCGCTCGCCGCGATCCATGGGGCTCATGATGAGAATGGAGGCGTTAGGGAGGGCGGTGCGGATGCGGCCGATGGCGCGAATGAGCTCGGGTTCGTATTGCTTTTCGACGTAGGCGGGGAAGCTGGACTCGTTGGTGCCGTAGTTGATGACAACGAGGTCGGGGTTGCGGTGCTCGAGCGCGGGGTAGAAGGTCTCGGGATTGAAGGCTCGGGACATGACGGTGGTGGAGGCTCCGTTGAGACCGATGCTGTCGTAGGTGACGCCGCGGTCGTTGCGGCTGAAGACTATGCCAAAGAGTTGGACGGGGTTGCCGGTGACCTGGAGCTTGACTTGTCTGGTGCCTGCGGGGATCGGGACGGAGGCTGAGTCGATCTTTTTGGCGTCGCCAGCGGTTTTGACAGTGCCTGCGGGTGCGTCGTCTGCGGTGATTTCTACATCTCCGCCGCCGGGCTCCTCCATGTATTCGACTTCGATGGAGGTGGAGTCGTGGGCTGTGAGATGGACGGTGCTGGTGGCACCGATGGGGCCGGTGAAGATGGCTCCGCCGAGGCCGTAGTTGGCTTCGCGCATGGAGCCGACGGCGGTGTCGATCTTCCATCCGGTGCCGGAGACGTCGACGCCGCGATGGCCATACCATGCCCAGGGTTTGGCGATGAGGATGAAGCCGGGGCCGGCGTTGCCGAAACGCTCCTGGAGGAGATCGCGGGCGTCGCCAGTGATGAGGTCGGCGGTGGTGGGCGAGTCACCGTAGTGGACGATGCGGACGGTCTGGGTTTGGCCGTTGCGGAGACTGCCGAGGGCGGCGTAGAAGTGGTCGAGGGCCCCGTTGTCGTCGATGAGGAACTGGGAGTCAAGGGTGGGGGTGGCTGCTACGGCGACGCTGCCGCGGACTTTTGGTCTGGGGACGGCGAGGGCGGCTGGGACCGGAGGTGGCGGGATTTTGACGATGGGGAGGATGGAGGCTTCGCCGGGGAAGTCGGTGATGGGACGGAGGGTGGCGGGATCGAGGCCCCTGGTGGCGCTGACGGCGTAGTGAACGACGAGGAGGATCGCGGCGAAGGTGGCCGTGGCGAGCATCGTCTGTGTAGGAAATTTGGGCATGGCTAGAAGTTGCTGTAGACGAAGGAGGTTGAACCGCGTCCGGCGAGGAACTCGATGAGGAGAACGGCAGAGGCGAGGCCCGCGCCTTGAACGATGAAGGGGGCGCGGCCGAAGATTTCGACGGTTTTATCGAACCATTTGGGCGGGACGGCGTGGATTGCTACTCCTGCCAGCATGACGGCGATCATCGGGAGACTGATGTTGCTGACGGTGAAGGTCATCGAGCTCAGGCGGTCGAGGATGGCGAGGGCTGTCGCGACATCCGGGGAGCGGAAGAAGATCCAGGTAAGGCAGACGAAGTGGAAGGTGACGAAGATGGCGACGTAGCGGCCCCATTGGGTTGGGGCGGTTTTGCCCTGGAGCTTTTGACGGAGGGTCTGGTAGGTGCGGAGGGTGGTGAGGCCGAGGCCGTGGAGTAGTCCCCAGAGGACGAAGGGCCAGCCGATGCCGTGCCAGAGACCGCCGAGAAGGAAGACGATGATGGGGTAGAGGTAGCCTGCTCCCTTCCAGCGGGCGGCGTTGGGGAGGGAGAAGTAGACGTAGTCGCGGAGCCAGTTGGAGAAGGTGATGTGCCAGCGGCGCCAGAAGTCGGCGATGTTGAGGGATTGGTAGGGGCGGTTGAAGTTGTCGGGGATGTTGAGGCCGAGGAGGAGGCAGAGGCCCATGGCGATGTCGGTGTAGCCGGAGAAGTCGAAGTAGATCTGGAGGGCGTAGGCGTAGACGCCGATGAGGACTTCGGCGCCGCTGTAGAGGGTGGGAGTGTCGAAGATGCGGTTGGCGATGTTGTTGGAGAGGAAGTCGGCGATGAGGAGTTTTTTGGTGAGGCCGGAGGCGATGAGAAGGAAGGCTCGGCCACCCTGGGTTTGGGTGAGGGCGAAGGGTTGCTGGAGCTGTTTGATGAGGTCGGAGAGACGGTTGATTGGGCCGGCGACGATGACGGTGAAGAGCGAGGCGGAGGTGAGATGAGTGAGGTAGCTGCGGGTTCCGGGGCGTGTTCCGCGGTAGAGGTCAATGGTGTAAGTCATTGACTGGAAACAGTAGAAGGACAGGCTGAGAGGGAAGATCCAGCGGTAGAGCTCGCCTAGTCCGACAGGGATGAGTTTGGTTGCGGCCAGGAGACCGACGTTTAATATGACGCTGACCGAGACAAGGGCCAGGCGGGGGCGGGTTCTTTCGCGGGGGATGCGCTGGAGGTCCCAACCGACGAGGAAGTCGATGGTGGCGGCGATGAGCAGAAGAATGGGGTAGAACCAGGCCAGACGGGCTAGAAAGAGGAAGTTAGCGGCCAGCAGGACTGCGAGGCGGGCGGATTTCCAGCGGTAGCAACCCCAGTAGAGGGTGATCGCTATGGCGGCAAAGGCGAAGTATGCCGGGCTCAGGGGAGACATGATGCGGTTCCATCCAGATTGTAGATCGGGGCCGGAGGAGGGGATTTCCGGTTCCAGCCGATCGGCTCAGATAAGACGATTGGAGGGTGAAAAAGCCACTTTTCGGGAGATTTGGAGTTCGCTTTTCCCAAGCCCATCGTTACATGAGCCTGAGCGGCGCGCAGGAGGAAATAAAAACAAAAAAAATGGTACTCCAAAGAGTAACGAGAGACCTGTCTAGACGGGTGTTAACTCTCCTCTCAACATTGACTTGGCGGCGGGGCGGACTTTTTTGGCCTTTTTCGAGGCCTGGAGGCAACCCCGAAAACCGTTGACAACGGACTTGCGGTGTGATGAACCGAGGCTCATTTTAGTGCTTGAAAAAGTACACTATCTGTCTTGAATTTCTTATACTTAAGGGATGGATACGAGACCCGGAAACGAACGTATGGCAACACTGGCAGGGAGGTCCAAAGCCGCTGTAATTTTAGCGGCAGTGGTCATCCTGTCGGCTTTTGCGACGGACACCGCTACTCCGGCTTCCGCGCGTGAGACTGATCCGACGATGATGACGAACGATGTCCTAACGTCCGAGATCGTCACGACCGTGCAACCACCCAAGACCACGGTCTTAACCCGAATCAAGAGCGGTATGGCGAGCTGGTATGGTTCGGTATTGCAAGGCCACCTGACTGCGAGTGGCCAGCGCTTCAATATGTTTGATTTGACTGCAGCTCACCGAACATTGCCCTTTGGCAGCCGGGTGAAGGTGACCGACCTAAGGAACCACCGTTCTGTTGTAGTGACGATCACGGACCGGGGGGTTTTGTACCCGGAGCGGGTGATCGACCTGTCTTGGGGGGCGGCTCAGGAGCTGCATATGCTCAAGATGGGGGTCGACCCGGTTCGGCTTGAGTTGATTACCGAGCGGAGTTAGTTGGCCGTCTGAGAGCGGTCTGAGAATTGAGGGCTTTAGCTTGGGTAATGTCCTGGGTTGAAGCCCTTTCTCTTCGGATTTCCTACTTTTTATGGGCTAAGACCTGCGAGCTTTCAGGATCGCGTCGATCTCTGTTCGATGAGGCATGGAGGGGGCTGTGCCTGGACGAGTAACGGAGATGCCGGCTACTGCGCAGGCAAACCTTGTGGATTCAGCGAGATTCATGCCTTCGGCCAGGGCTGTGGCGAGACCTCCGTTGAAGGCGTCGCCGGCTCCCGTAGTTTCGACGACTGGACCGGCGTTGATGGCTGGCACGTGTTGGGTGCAGACGTGGTTTTTGATGAAGGCTCCCTGAGCGCCGAGGGTAAGGATTACGTTGCGGACGCCTCGGTTCAGGAGGGCGGTTGCGGCTTTTTCGGCGGAGGCGAGGTCGGTGACCGGGATTCCGGTGAGGGCGGCGGCTTCGGTTTCGTTGGGGGTGAGGTAGTCGCAGAGGGGGTAGATGGTTTGGGGTAATGGGGCGGCTGGGGCCGGGTTGAGGATGGTGGGGACGCCGTTATCGTGGGCGATCTTGAGGCCGTGCTCGACGGTGGGGAGTGGGAGTTCGAGCTGGGCGACGAAGACGGCAGAGGCGGCGATGAGGTTGGTGGCCTGATCGACTTCGGCGGGGGTGAGTTCGAAGCAGGCGCCGGGGACGACGATGATGGCGTTTTCTCCGCGGGCGGCGTCGATGAGGATGGCTGCGGCTCCGGTGGGGTTTGGGGTGGAGAAGATGAATTGAGTGTCGATGCCTTCGGTGCGGTAGAGGGTGCGGGCGATCTCGCCGAAGGGGTCGGGGCCTAGTTTGCTGATGAAGCTGACGGTTGCTCCGGCGCGGGCGGCGGCCACGGCCTGGTTGGAGCCTTTGCCGCCGGGGCCGAGTTGGAAGGAGTGGCCCATGCGGGTTTCGCCCCAGGCGGGGAGACGATCGATGCGGAAGGCGAGGTCGGCGACGTAGCTGCCCATGACGGTGACGGTTTTGTTGGTCATGCTAAAGGCTTAACACGGATTCGCATGGATGACACGGATTAAAAACAAACGGCGAATTTGGATTCTCGCTCGGTTTGGGTTGAGAGCCTGGTTTTGCTGCCAGCTTCGACCGCACACAGGGAAAACCAGGGCGGTAAGATGGTCGTCATGGCAGTGGATGCGAAGTTACAGGTGATTCTGAATGCGGGTAAGGCGCTAGGTCTGCCTCCGATTGAGACGATGACGGTGGAAGAGGCTCGGGCGGAGCGGGCGGCGATGATGGCGCGGTTTGTGCCTATGCCTGAGTACGCCGAGGTGAAGGTCAAGGAGCGGTCGATTCCGGCTAGTGGGCGTTCGATCGCTGCAAGGGTTTATCGGCCTGCTGGTGCGAGTGGGATCTTGCCGGTGGTGGTGTTCTTTCATGGCGGCGGGTTTGTGGTTTGTACGCTGGAGACGCATGATCCGTATTGCCGGGCGCTGGCGACGGAGGCCGGGGTGATGGTGGTGTCGGTGGACTACCGACTGGCTCCGGAGTATAAGTTTCCGGCTGGGGTGGACGATTGCCTGGCCGCTACGGAGTGGGTGCTCGCTCATGCAGGGGAGCTTGGCGGGGATTCGCGGCGCGTGTTTGTTGCGGGGGATAGCGCTGGAGCAACGCTGGCTACTGTTACGGCTTGGACGTTGCGGGATCGTGGGGAGGCTGGGCGGCTGGCGGGGCAGATTTTGCTTTATCCCGTGGCTGGGTACTACGACCCGCCTACGGTTTCGTATGTGGAGATGGCTGAGGGGTATGGGCTGACGCGGAAGGGGATGATCTGGTTTTGGGATCACTATTTGAGTGACAAGAGTGAGGTTGAGGATTTTCGGGCGGTTCCGTTGAGGGCTTCGTCTCTTGCGGGTTTGCCCCGGGCGTTTGTGGTGACAGCGGAGTATGACGTGTTGCGGGATGAGGGGCAGGCTTATGCTCGGCGGATGGAGGCTGATGGGGTTGATGTGACGCATGAGTTTGCGCTGGGGATGAACCATGGATTCGCGGCTTCGCCGAATGAGTTTCCGTTTTTGCCTCAGGCTAAGGAGTTGTTGCGGAGGATGGCTGGGTGGATTGCGGGGTAGGTCCGGATATTTCTAGCTTGTGAAATATTGGTGCGAATAGTTTTTCGAGGAGGCGCGCGTGCGCAAACGGTGGCTGTCAATTTCATTGAGCGTTTCACTTTGGGTTGCCGCCTATGCGCTTGCTCAAGCTGACTCATCGCCACACAAGGTTCAAATGGTTACCGTCGAACCAGGTGTGCAGCTTGAAGTTCTGGATTGGGGTGGTTCCGGCACGCCCCTCATCTTCCTAGCTGGAGCTGGGGATACCGCGCATCGTTTTGACAACTTCGCTCCACAGTTCACAAAACAACATCTCGTCTACGGCATAACGAGGAGAGGATCTGGCGCATCCTCCCAACCCGCACCCGCCAACGGCAATTATTCAGCAGACCACCTCGGGGACGATGTCCTCGCGGTAATTAAGGCGCTTCATATAGAACGCCCTGTGTTGGTCGGGCATTCCATCGCTGGCCAGGAACTGAGTTCAATCGGAAGCCGCTTTCCACAGAAGGTTTCCGGACTCGTCTATCTCGATGCGGCGACGGGCTTCGCTTTCTATGATGCGGCGCACCCACTCATAGCCACTGAGATGAACGACATCAAGATGCGCATCCATGAGATCGAAGCTGGTGGAGTGGATGAACAGAAGAAGCTATTGGAACTGGAGACAGCTGTCGCACACTTCGAAGCCGTTCTCCACCAGAACAATACCGAAATAGCGAATATGCCGCCACTGCCGCCTCGTTCGCCGATCGGTGCCGCGCTCAACTTTGGTATGCAAAAGTACACGAGCATTCCTGTTCCCGCTCTGGCTATCTATGCCTGCCCGCACAACTGGGACCGCTTACCGGATAGCCCTAGGAAAACCGCTCTGATTGCAGACGATAAAGCACGCTGCACGCGCTGGGCCGATAACTTCCGCCAAGGCGTGCCTAGCGCTCACATCGTCATGATCCAGAACGCAGACCATTATGTGTACCTGAGCAACGAAGCTCAGGTGATTGCTGAAATGAATGCGTTTCTGGACAAGCTTCATTGAGTAAAGACCAAGAAGCTGCTCCATTGAGGACACCGAAATTTTACTCGCGCCGGTCAGAAGCCGAATGATCAATTACTCCTCAGAAGTGGGCTTGTCGGAAGCGTTGCGGAAGGGGTCCGAGGAATTCAATCTGGTTTTTTGGGTTGCCACTTTTTACGAGTGGGGGCTTGGGGTTCGGGTGGTGAAGTGGGTTCGGATGGGGATGCCGGTGCTTGTTCGGAAACAGCCGTCGGGGTTTCGGGTTGGGTTGGCTGAGTTGTGGCTGTGGCTTTGGGTTGCCACTTTTTTCGTTCAGGAATTACGGCTGGTTGTGGCTGCGTCTCGACAGGCTTTGGTCCTTCAGGTTGCTGGATCTCTTGAGTTGAGGATTGGGTGGGATTTTTTTCGGTGGAGGGAGCGGTGGACTTCGGCTGCCATTTTTTGCGTTCCGGAGCGGGAGGCGGTGGGTTGGTGGTTGTGGCTGAGAGGTTCTGAGCGGCTGGGGTTGGGATGGCGCTCTCGGGGTCCTTCGACTGCGTTCCGTTCGACTCGCCTGCGGCTCGCTCAGGGACTTCGCTCAGGATGACGGGGTTTTGGGTAGTGGGTGGCGCGGATGTCGTGACGATGGGTTTTGTTTCGGCTGGTGCGGTTGGTTTGGTTTCGATGGTTGGGGTGGTGAGGCCTTTGGCTTTGCGGACGCCTTCGAGGAGGAGTTCGGCTACGTCTTTGATGGCGATGTCTTCGCGGGCGGCTTTGCTGGGGGTGCTGCCCAGCATGCTCTTGCAGAAGGGGCAGCCTACGGCGAGGATTTTTTCTGTTGTTTCTCCTCCTGCTGTCGCGAGGGTTTGCTGGGCTTCGCGAAAGCGGTTGTCGGAGATGCGCTCGTCGCCGGGTTCTTCTTCCTTCCAGAACTGTGCGCCGCCGGCTCCGCAGCAGAAGGAGTTTTCGCGGTTGCGGGGGAGCTCGGGTGTGTTGTTCGAGAGGATGTGGAGGAGGTTGCGCGGGGCGTCGTAGACGCCGTTGTGGCGGCCAAGGTAGCAGGGGTCGTGGTAGGTGATGGTGGCTTCGCTTGGGGCGGGCTGGAGTTTTTTGTTGGCGACTAGGGTTTCGAGGTACTCGGTGTGGTGGAGGACTTTGTAGTCGCCGCCGATTTGTTTGTACTCGTGGCCGAGGGAGTTCATGCAGTGCGGGCAACTGGCTACGATGAGTTTGGGGTGGATGGTGTTGAGGGTGGAGACGTTTTTGTCGGCTAGCTGGCGGTAGAGGTATTCGTTGCCGGCGCGGCGGGCGCTGTCGCCGGTGCAGCATTCTTTTTTGCCGAGAACGGCGAAGTTGACCTCGGCGTGATTGAGGAGTTCGACGAAGGCGCGGGCGGTTTTTTGCGCTTGCGGATCGTAGCTGGCGGCGCAGCCTACCCAGTAGAGGACGTCGGGGGTGGGGTTTTCGTCGGTGGTTTTGACGGCGAGTCCGTCGGCCCAGGCGAGACGCTGCTCGTGGTTGATGCCCCAGGGGTTCTGGGCTCGCTCCATGCCTCGGAAGGCGGACTGGAGTTGCTGGGGGAATTCGCCTTCGATCATGACCTGGTTGCGGCGGATGTCGATGATGTCGAGCATCTGCTCGTTTTGAGTGGGGCAGACTTCGATGCACGCTCCGCAGGTGGTGCAGGCCCAGGCGGCTTCGGGGGTGAGCGCGAATTTGAGGAGCGGGTTGGGGCTTTGGGTTCCTTTTTCGAATGGCGCAGGGGTGAAGGCGAATGGGCTTTGTTGCGCGGCGAGATCGTTGAGTTCCATCCGCTTGTTGATCTCGAGCGCGGCGGGAGAGAGGGATTTGCCGGTGGCGGTGGCTGGGCAGACATCCTGACAACGGTTGCACTGGATGCAGGCGTAGGCGTCGAGGAGACGGGGCCAGGCGAGGTCTTCGAGTTTGTTGGCTCCGATGGTTTTGGTTGCGGCTTCGGCTTCGGTGTTATTGGCGCTTTCGGTGTTTTCTTCGGCCTCGAGATTGAGCGTCGCAAGTGGGAGGACGCCGGAGGTGGGTTCGCGTTCGACGAAGTACTTGGCCGGAGCCATGAAGATGTGGATGTGTTTGGTGTAGGGGAAGTAGGCGAGGAAGGCCAGGACGGAGCCGAGTGCTCCCCAGTAGCCGAAGATGCGGAAGGCTTCGGCGTTGGCGGGGGTGAAGAGATGCGAGAGTGCGGTGGCGAAGGGTTGGAGTGGGTCGGGACCTTCGAGGGCGAGCTTTGCGCCGGCTCCGATGGCTCGGCTGCCTACGTGGAAGAGGATGAAGGTGGAGACGATGAGGGAGTCGCGGGTGATTTTGGAGTGCTGGACGTCTGGGTGGAGGAGGGTGCGCGGGTTGAAGCGGAAGTCCCGGCGGCTGGGGAGAACGAAGCGGCGGATGACTAGCGCGATGACTCCGAGGAGGACGAGGAAGCTAAGGATGTCGGCGAGGAGGTTGTAGGTTGCGCCTATGGGGTTTGTTGAGGCGATGGTGAATGGCAGGTAGCCTTCGATGGCGTCGACCAGGTTGACGAGGCCGTAGAAGACGAAGCCGTAAAAGATGAAGGAGTGGAAGAGGCCGATGGTGGGGCGCTTTTTGAAGGTGCGGGTTTGCAGGAGGGTTGTGGTGAGAGCGTAGATGAGACGGCGGGGGATGTTGTTGAAGCGGGGTTCGGGGTCTGGCGTGCCTCGGCGGATGCGGAGATAGAGGCGATAGAAGCCTTCGAAGGCGAACGCCAAGGTAATGAGCGCGAAGAGGAGGAAGGCGAGCTTTTGTGGGAGTGGAAGCATTGGCTTCGATGAGGAGAGCATACCCCAGGGGCTTAAGCCCCTCTCTATTACGCCGGGTTTCTTAGAGGCCTAAGGCTAAAGCCTTGGGTTACCTAGAAGCAAGAACAATGCAAAAGCAAGAACAAAGGCAAAGGCAAAGGCAAAGGCAAAAGCAAGAACAAAGGCAAAAGCAAGAACAAAGGCAAAAGCAAAAACAAAGGCAAAAGCAAAAGCAAAGGCAAAAGCAAAATGCGGGGGTTCTTCGCTGCGCTCAGAATGACAACTCAAACTCAGTTTTTTTAGATAGCGACTATTTTTCAGGCATGATTATTTTTTCAATTCGGTGAGGATGGCTGGAATGAGTTGGGGGACGTCGCCGATGATGCCGTAGTCGGCGATCTTGAAGATGGGGGCTTCGGCGTCGCGGTTGATGGCGACGATGATTTTGCTCTTGTTCATGCCGGAGAGGTGCTGGACTGCGCCGGAGATGCCGATGGCGATGTAGAGCCTGGGCTGGACCGTTTTTCCTGTTTGGCCTACTTGTTCGGAGTAGGGACGCCAGCCGGCATCGACGATTGCTCTTGTTGCGCCTACTGCTGCCCCAAGCTGGTCGGCGAGTGCCTCGACGTATTGGGTGAAGCCTTCTGCGCTGCCAACGCCGCGGCCGCCGGAGATGACGATTTCGGCTTCGGCTAGCGAGACTCGGGAGCTGCGCTCGGCGGTTTTGCCGGTGACTTTCAGACGTGGCGCGGGAAGGTTGAGGTCGACGTCGAACTGTTCGGCGGCTTCGGCGCGTGGCGCTGCGGGATTGAAGACACCGGGTTTGATGGTGACGACGGCGATGGGGCCGGTGGCCCCTCCCGCGGTCTCGATGGTTTCGGTGACTCGCGCGAGGAAGGTGTAGTGCTGGGCGGTTAGAGTTTCACCGCTGGCTTTGAGGCTGATGACGTCTTCGAGGAGTGGGGCGTCGAGTTTGATAGCGACTCGTGGGCTGTATTCGCGGCCGCTGCGACTGGCTCCGATGAGGATGACTGAGGCTTCGCCTTCGCGGGCGATCTGGGCGACGGCGGCAGACCAGAGTTCGGAGTCGTACTGCGCGAGGGCTGGCAGGTCGGCGACGAGGACCTGATCGACGGCGCGGGCGATCTCTGCGGCAATGGGCGCGATGTTGCTGCCCAGCACGAGAGCGGTGACCGGGGTGTCGCTTCCCTTTTGTTGAGCGAGTTCGCGGGCCGCAGTGACCATCTCCCAGGTGCTTTTGCTTACTTTTCCGTTGGCGTGCTCTGCGACGATGAGAATCATGCGATCACCTTGGCTTCGTTGCGCAGCAGATCGACGAGTTGAGATGCCGCTGCGGGTGCGTCTTTGCCGTCGAGGATTTTGTTGAGGCGGCTTTTGACCTGAATCTCTGCGTTGGTGAATTTAATCTTTGGAGTTACGTTGAACCGATCGAGAGACTCTTTGCGGAGTTCCTTTTTCTTCGACTTCATGATGTTGGGGAGGGTGGGATAGCGCGGCTCGTTGAGGCCCTGCTGGGTGGTGATGACGGCGGGGAGCTCGAGGGTGAAGGTTTCGCTGCCTTCCTCGACATCGTGCTTGCCGGTGAGCGTGGCGCCTTTGAGTTCGAGGGCGCTGGTCCAGGTGACTAAAGGCCAGTTGAGGCGTTCTGCGGTTGCGGCGCCGAGGGCGTGACTGTCCCAATCGGCTTGCTGGCCGCCGGAGAGGATGAGCGTGGCCTGCTCCTGCTGAGCGATCTGGGCGAGAACTTTGCTGAGCGCGATGGCGTCGAGGCGCGTGTCGGTTTCGACGTGGATGGCGCGATCGACTCCCATGGCGAGGGCAGTGCGGAGTGCGTCCTGGACGCGGGCAGGGCCGACGGCGACGGCGACGATCTCGGCTTCGACGCCGCTCTCGCGAAGACGGAGTGCCTCTTCGACGCCATACTCGTCCATGGTGTCCATGACGAGTTTGCTGTTTTCGAGAGCGACGGCGCCGTTTGCGACGTGGACGCTCTCTTCCGCGTCGAGGACCTGGCGAATGTAAGTGAGGATGCGCATGGTTTGCTCTTGGTTCGTTGTTGATCTTTCGTGCGGTCTATTGGAGGGCGGTTTAGCGTCTCCCTCAACTAAGCGTACCTCAGGGCTAAAGCCCACCGCAGAATTGGTTTCGCAGCCTGTTAAGCTGCTTCCATTTCCTGCAGAATACTGAACGGAGGGTCAGAAAGTCAACGCGCCTTTCTGGCTGCTTTGGATGGAGCGGTGCGTTGCCGGCGCGGTCTGGAGGAGCGGGTTCGGAGGCCCTCTGTGAGGAGATAGGCGAAGTGGCTTGCGATCTCTTCGCCGGTGAGTGGACCTGAGGGTTTGTACCAGGTGCCGATCCAGTTGATGGCTCCGGACATGACGAAGGAGGCGAGCTTGGAGTCGCAGGGGGCGATGGATTTGTCGGCGATTCCCTCTTCGATGTAAGAGCGGATGGAGGCGTCGATGCGGCGCTTGAGTGCGCGGACCAGCTTGCGTGTTTCGGGTGAGAGCTCGTTTTCGTCGAGCATGGAGACGCAGCGTCCGTACTCGTGGAGGACGACCGATTTTGCGTAGGCTTCGATGTAGGCTTTGACTTTGTCGAGGCCGGTGCCGCGGCTGACGAGGGCTTTGTCGAGCAGGCTTTCGATGAGGGAGATACCGGCGTGATAGCACTCGACGAGGATCTCTTCCTTATTGCGGAAGTAGTAGTAGAGCGCGGGTTTGGTGATCTGCAGGCGTTTTGCCAGCTCGCTCATCGAGGTTCGGCGGTAGCCCTGCTCGAGAAACATGTGAGCTGCTGTTTGCAGGACGGCATCGCGCTTGATGTCCTGATTGCGCTGTCGAGCCTGAAATGCCTTCCAGGGTTCGTGTGGGCGCCGGGAATTGTCCTTCATGTCCTGATTGTCGCAGGATCGGGGTTGGACGCAAGAGCTTTTTGGCGACTAGACCTTGAGCCCGATGAGCCGCATGAGTTCGATGCCATTACTTTTGGTGACGATGCCGCTCTGCAGCTTGTAGTCGAACTTCATCCTGCCGTCCTCGATGCGGTCCTGGAGATGGACGTTATGGAGGCGCGGATCTTTTTCATGGCCGATGTTGGTCAGGGCGAGGTCGTGGGTGCTGATGAGGCCGATGGCTCCGCTGGCGAGCAGTGCGTGGACTACGCCTTCGGCCCCGATGAGGCGATCTTTGGAGTTTGTGCCTTGCAGGAGCTCGTCGAGGAGAAAGAGGACGGGAGGATGGTCTTCGGCGAGGTCGCAGATGTGACGCAGGCGAGTGATCTCGGCGTAGAAGCGGGAGGCTCCCTCCTGGAGCGAGTCATTGATGAGGATGCTTGCGCCGATCTGTAACGGCGTCAGTTGCATACGCTGGGCGCGCACCGGGGCTCCCGACATGGCGAGGACGGCGTTGATGCCGATGGAGCGGAGGAGGGTGCTTTTGCCGGACATGTTGGAGCCGCTGATGAGGAGAACGCGGGTTTCGCCGCAGATGCCGATGTCGTTGCGAACGCATTTTGCGGCGGGGATGAGGGGATGGCCGAGTTGTCCGGCGATGAAGCAGGGAGGGCCTTCGAGGAATTCAGGGAAGGGATCGGCGGGATGCTCGTAGCTGTAGGCGGAGAGGGATAGGAGAGCTTCTGCTTCGCCGACGGCTTCCAGCCAGGAGCGGACGGCTGCTCCGTGAGCGTGGCGCCAGGCTTCGGCTGCGTAGGCGACCTGCACCACGTACATCAATGGAATATTGAGGGTCTTCATGAACACGCTGTCGAGGGAGCGGATGTATTCGACGATGGTTCGGAGGCGGGCTATGGCCTGCGAGGCTGCGAGATGGTGCGAGGAGAGCTGCGTCTTGATGGCCTGAAGGCGTGGAGCCTGGAACTGTTCGCGCTCCAGCCGCGCCAGCAGCGAGGAAAGGAGTTGGAGGTCTTCGAGAGCGTGTTCTGTGCCTTGGAAGATTGCCGCGGTTTGTTTTCGGAGTGACGCGGTGATGATGGTCTCGATGATGAGGATTATGAAGAATGGGGCTTTTGTTCCAAGTTCTGCCCATACGATGGCGGCTGCGATGGCTGCGATCGCGAGCACGAGAGAGAGCCAGCGTAGCCAAGGGTTGGCGAGTTGATTGGTGGCTTCGGCCCATTGCGTGAGGGCCCCGGGATGGATGCCGACTTTAAGGTCTTCGCCGAGGATGGCTACGTCTTCGCGGAGATCGAGGCGAGTTCGAAGTTCGGCGATGGCTGCCTGGCGCTGGGTGATTTCGGCAACCGGCGCTGGAGATAAGAGCCATGCGGCGAGAGTGTCTTCTCCCATGCGGGTGCGAGCGAGGGATAGGAGCTTGAAGAGGCTGGCTTCGCCGAAGAGGTCGAGGTCGGTGGCGTAGAGGCTAGAGTGAATGTCGAAGCGCGTTGCGGTTTGGGCGGTGCCAGATTGTTCCGGGGTGATCTGATCCGGGGTGATCCAGCGATCTTCGATGCGGGCCAGGCCTTTGCGGTAGAAGTCGACGGCACGCTCGGCGCATGCTCGATTGCGCAATATCTTTGTGTGGACAATGGCGATTGCGAGGAATGCTGTGAGCGCCAGGAGCAACCACCACGGGGAGAAGGCGTTGCGATGCAGGGAGAACCAGGCTGCGATCAGGGTTGCGACGACGAGGAGGAGGCGCAGATTTCCGAGGCGGATGTGCTGCTTTTCGAAGTAAGCAACCTGCATCTCGCGGGCTTGCTGGCGATGCTTGTATTCCTCGGACGGGGAGAGGCTGGAGGGAGACACAAGAGTATTATCGCTTAGACTTTTCGCCGACGGACGGCGCAGGCTTGCGACAAAAAAAGAGAGCAGGCAGCTTGTCGGCTGCCCGCTCTACGCACTGAATAGGTTACGTACGGTTAGAACAGGTACTTCAATGCGAATTGAAGCTGACGCTCTCCCTGTGCGTTGTTGACGAGACCGAAGGTGTTGCCGATGGACGAGTTCGGAGCCACCAGGATCGGGTGGTTCAGAGCATTGATGGCTTCGGCGCGGAACTGCAGGCTCTGGTGCTCGACGATGTTGAAGCTCTTGGAGACGCTGAAGTCGACTGCCTGCAGGCCGGGGCCAGTGTAGCTGCCAACCTGGCAGTTGCCGAAGCCGCTGATGGGTTGAGAGACATTGGCTCCGCTGAACCACTGCTTGCCGGGACTGCCGGGAATGGTGGAGGGTGCGCCCGGCGTCTCGATCGGCGCCCCGTTGCAATCTGCGCGTGGGAAGCCGGAGGTGGTGCCGGAGTTATCGGAGGCTTGCGCTGTGATCGGGAAGCCAGAGTGGAACTGGAGGATCGAGTTCGCCTGCCAGCCGCCGACGACGAGATCGACTGCGCGTGGAATGTTGGAACCGAACATGCGGCCACGGCCAAAGGGCAGATCATAGGTTATAAAGCCGTTGAAGGCATTGGTGACGTTTTGATCGCAACGGCCGTAGTCGGCTGCAGGATCGTAGGTGTTCTGGAAGAAGAAGTGGTTGTTGCCGGCCTGTGTGAGATTGGCGTTGGTATCTCCGTATTGCGCGAAGAAGCCGGACGAGTTGCCCATGCACTTGGACCAGGTGTAGTTGCCCTGGAACTCGAGGCCGTGGCTGAGACGCTGCTGGAAGCTGGTCTGCAGCGCGTTGTAGTTGGAGTAGCCAACCGATGTTGTGAGACGCGCCTGGCCGATAATCCCTAGCAACGTGGAATTGAGATACGGGCTAGGAGCGATGGTGCCGTTCGCCTCGAGCAACTTTTGATTGATCAGCTCGATCGCCATCAGATGGTCCGTCTTCTGGCCAACGTAGCTGACCTGGAAGGTAGACGAGTTGCCGATCTGGTGTTGTACGGTGAGGTTCCACTGCTGCGAGACCGCAGGACGGATGCCACTGAACGCGTGAATACCGGCTCCAGCGAAGCAGACGGGCAACTGTGCGATGGCAGCGGCGACGGTGCAGCCCGACGCCGGGAAGCTGGAGAAGCCCTGATCGAGCGTGGTGGTGGGAAGCGCCTGGGTTGCGCCAGCGTAGGTCACGTTCGGCTGAACGGCGAAGGGCGGATTCTGAAAGAGAAGATTGCCGGTGCCGGTGCTCTCGGTAAAGTTCGAGATGCCGTAGGCTCCGCGGACGACCGTGCCATGATCGAAGCCCGGCTGCCAGGAGAAGCCGACGCGGGGCTGGAAGTTGGTGGGGCCATTGTACTGCGGGTACAGAGCACTGGAGTTGCCGTTGAGACCAGCGATCTCCGTCGCTCCCGTCTGAAGGTTGTAGTTGGTAGCTTGGTTGTTCGCCTCGCCGCGCGGGGTGACGACCTCGTAGCGCAGACCGACGTTCAAGCTGACGTTGGAGCGAACGTGCCAGTCGTCCTGTGCAAAGCCGGAGATGATGTTGTTGCGCAGACTGCGGCCGCCGCCGGAGCCGATGGCAACGTTCTCTGGAAGGCCAAGCAGGAAGTCGGCTTCGGCCCAGCCGCTTGGGGTGGTGGTGGTGGTTCCCTGAGGAATGATCACCGAAGGGTTCGAGGTGAAGGAGCCGTTATACATGAACTCGCCGGCGAGACCAGCGTTGCCTGCATAGATCACGTTGGTCTTGTAGTTGTAGAACTCGAAACCAAGGTTGACGGTGTGTTTTCCGCGAATGAGGGTCACCGTGTCTTCGACTTGAATCACCGTGTCGTGGAACTGGGAGATGAGATTGTTGCTGCCAAGCTGCGGGCCATAGCTGGCGCCGTTGAAGACCTGGAGTGGCAGAAAGGTCTGGTCAGCCGGCGTTCCTGCGATGCCGAAGACCGTGGGCAGGTTCTGGCCAGTTGGATTGGTATATCCCTCGGTGACAGGGAAGTAGCTGCCTCCGAAACGCAGATCGTTCAGAAAGGTGGAGTTGAAGGTGTGGGCATAGTCGAGGACGCCGTTGTAGAGCGGGAACTCGTTGTCGGAGTTTCCGGTCAGCAACTGGCTGTTGGTGGTGGGGTTGGTAAGGTGCTGCTGCGAGTAGCGCGCGTAGATGTGGTCCTTCTGGCTCGCGATCCAGTCGATCTTGATGTCCCCCTGGTCGCTGTTGGTGTAGGAATGCATCACGTTGATCTGGTTGCCGGTGGTCAGATTATTGATTGGCTCAGGGTAAAGAGATGAGTTCAATATCTTGGTAGCAGCGGAGCTGAACGGGACATTGATGATGTTATTCAGGAAGGGCTGACGTCCGCCCGGAGTCGACGCAGAGAACGGATTGTAGAGCTGCTGGACAGGGTTGTTGCAGATTCCCGCCGTGGTGAAGCCAGCGGTGCAGACGCTGCCGAAGTTGCCCTGACGCTCTGCACTGGTGAATACGGTGTAGTGGACCGAGGTTGCAGGCTGGTCAAAACGCGAACCCTGATAGTCCGCGAAGAAGAACAATTTGTCCTTGATGATCGGGCCGCCGATGGTGCCGCCGAACTCGTTCCAACGAAGGATCGGCTTCAGCCCCGTTCCATCGGGATTGTTCACGCCAGGAATATAAGCCGATCCCTTGGTGAGGCCGTTGGCCCACTGGTTGGCGTTGAGTGCGTCGTTGCGAATGAACTCGAAGAGGCTGCCGTGGAACTGGTTGGTCCCGGACTTGAGGGTGACGCTGACGATGCCGCCGAGATAGTTGCCGTAGGAGGCAGGCGCGTTCTGTGAGATGAGGTTGAACTCCTGAATGGCGTCGACACTGGGCGCGAAAGCTACGTCGTTGTTGTCGATTTGATTGTTGTCCATGCCGTCCAGGACGTAATTGTTGGTCTGCTCGCGATTGCCGTTGATATAGGGACGGCCGACCTGAAAGCTGGCCTGAGGGCCGGTGAAGGAACCGGGGTTGAGGCTGACGGCTCCAGGTGAGAGCAAGGTGAGCTGGTTATAGTTGCGCGTGGCGAGAGGCAGCGTTACGTTCGCCCGTGCATCGAGAACCGTGCCCATAAAAGTCTGATCGGTCTGCAGCAGAGGAGGGGCGCTTGAGACCTCGACCGTCTGCGAGGACTGACCGACAGCCATCGCAACGTCGATACGAGCTGTCTGATTCATGACAAGAGAGAAGGCTGGACGCTGAACGGTGGAGAAACCGGAGGCGGTTACAGTAAGCGAGTAGTCGCCGATAGGGAGAGGCGACAGATAGTAGACCCCGGCGGAGTTGGTCTGGGTTGGGTAGGTGGTGCCACGGGAGGCCTCGCGAGCGGTTACAGTCGCTCCTGAGATGACGGCTCCGGATGCGTCGGTTACGGTACCGGTGATTTTAGCGCTGATGTCCTGGCCAAATGCGACAGAACAAACGAGAAACACGAACAGACTGCTTATGATGCGTACTCTCATTGGTAGGCCTCCCCTTCCATATCGTTCTCAAACCTGCTGTGACATCTCCGCAGATCACGTTTCAAGCGATGCGAAAACATCTCTTGATTTGCGTTTACAATCCTTGCCCGAAGATAGTTGCGCTCGTCTTCGGGTCTTCCCATGAACCTCAATCAACCGGACCTTCCGAAATTTCCTCGGAGCAGGCCCGCCCAGACATTCAAAAAAATAATGGGTTTCGTCTGAAGGCCAAATAGTATAGACAACTGTACTGAGATGCAAGCGGAATTTTGGGAAAATTCACAAATTGCATGTCTCATAGTCCATACAACTTCGGTGGATGAGGGATCGCCTTCTGGGTAATGCAGCTTGAAATCAGTTACTTAGACGGGAGGAACCTGAGTCAGAGAGCGCTAAAAAGAAAGACCGGCCTTCGCCTTCGGAGGCTGGGTTTTTCTCGCCAAAAGGAGCTGGACGATGATTGCCAGTGGCCATCCTACCGAAGATGGGGCCTGAAATATTGCGGGAGAGAGATTCTTCGATCGAGTATTTATGACGCGGTGTTGAAGGAGGCGAGCAGGCGTTCGCGAACGAAGGCGATATGCTCCTTCATGGCGAGACGCGCTTCTTTCTTGGTTTCCTTCTTGAGAGCCTGATAGATCTTCGTGTGCGCGACGGGAGCCGTTGTCGCCGAAAGCTCATAGGACTTGGAACGGCAGAGGAGGGCCTTCTGCTGAATATTTTCGAGGACCCGGCAAAGTTCCTCATTGCCGGTAGAGGCTGCGATCATGGCATGAAACCGCATGTCCTCTTCGATGTGCTCGAGCTTGTTGCCTTCCTTTAGATATTTCTTGGTGCGGTTGATGCTGGCAGCCAGATCGTTGAGCAGCTTTGGTGTGATGTTTGCAGCATCGATGGAGTGGACTTCGAGGATTTCGCGGATTTCATAGAGATCCCGAATCTCCTTGGGAGAAAACTGTCGGACGTAGGCGCCGCGCCGGGGCTCGATGCAAACGAGGCCCTCTGCTTCGAGGCGGTTGAGGGCCTCGCGGACCGGCGATTTGCTGATGCCGAGTTGTGTTGCGAGCGACTCCTCAGTGAGTCGGGAGAGTTCGCCTAAAGTCCCATCGAGCAGATTTTGCTTAATGCTCCGGTAGGTAAGCTCTGTAAGATTTGGGATTTTCGCCAGTTTGATCATGATCTTTGGTAAGTCTCCGGGATTTTACACGACTTGAAGAGATGAATCCGGTTCGACTTGAGGAGTGGCCCAATTTCAGCGAATCTGGATCGATTCTGCCGAAATTTCCTACGTCAATCAATCCCATCGGAGGCCGAGTGAATTTGCTGCAGTTCTGCGTATATTTCGTGGTCATTGTCGTAGACGGCGACAGCGTCTGGAAAGACTCAGAGGATATACGGGGCGACTGGGAAGAGCAGTGTCTAGATGGAGTAAGCCGCGAAGGCGGGGTTAAAATCGAACGAACATGATCGCACGCCTGTTTGGATGGATGAAGGGCAGTAACGACGGACTGCGCCTTCCATGGCGTATGTTCTGGGTGGGTTTTGCCGTTCGCGTTCTGTATATCACGCTCGGCCACAGTTACCATTTTCGCGATTTTCAGGATCATTTCCAGTTCGGATGGGAGATGGGCCGCATTGCTCGTGCTCTAGCCGCAGGTCGCGGATATTCTGATCCCTTCTTCGCACCCTCCGGCCCTACTGCATGGTGTCCGCCGCTCTATCCACTCCTGCTTGCGGGAGTTTTTAAACTTTTTGGAGTTTATTCAACGGTTTCAGCGTGGGTGATTCTTACAATCAACAGCATCTTCTCAGCGTTTACCGCGGTTGCGGTGTACGAGATTGGCAACCGAAGCTTTGGGCGCAATGTTGCGGTGTGGTCGGGTTGGATATGGGCGCTTTACCCAGCTGCTATGCAGTATGCGGTCCACTGGATTTGGGAAACCGCAGTTACTACTTGCCTATTGTCGGTCGTGCTTGTGCTTGCCCTGCGGGTGCGCGGGATCGGCGACGATGCACCTCCGGCAGGCGGTCAAAAGGCCTTGCTGTGGGCGGTGTTCGGCGTTGCGTGGGGTTTCATTGGTCTGCTCAACCCTTCGCTGCTGGTCTTTCTGCCTGTGTGCGGGCTTTGGATGCTGTGGGGCGATAGGCGCGATATATTGCGCGGAGTGGCGCAGGCGATGCTGGCCGGCCTTCTATGCGCGGCTTGTATTGCACCGTGGATATGGCGCAATTGGGTTGTCTTCCATGCATTCGTTCCGATGCGACCTAACTTCGGTGCCGAGCTCTACGCCTCATCGCTTGAAAGCAACAACGGTTTTCCGTGGGGTGCGGCGATTTCGATCTACCCGGCGACCCCTGACCAGCAACGCTATCTCGCGATTGGTGAAATCGCTTTCTGCAATGAGCGCGGCGAGATGGCAAAGGCGATCTTTCGTGCGCATCCCGGCCGTTTTGCCCGATACACATGGAAGCGCATCTATTTTTTCTGGATCGGCGTTCCCCACCCTATCGAAAGAGACTTTCTCACCGAAGCGTTTCGCGAGCTTAATTATTCTTTCCTGAGCTTAAGTGGACTTCTTGGGCTTGGTTTGGCTCTCCGTCGGCGGAGGCCCGGCACGGAGCTTTATGCGTGCGCTTTTCTTCTGCTTCCGCTGGTCTACTATTTTGTGACCGTACAAGCACGGTTTCGAAGCCCACTGGAGCCGCTGATCTGCGTGCTTGGTGTTTATCTGTTTCAGTCGGCGGATCGAAGCCGCATTTGGTCGTGGCGTGGGTGAGTCGTTGGTCGAAGAGACTGCAAGAATAAGTTCAGCTCCCCGGATGGTACTCGCGCTTGATGTGGCCCTTGAGATCTGCGGGATAGAAGTAGACTTCGCGCAGATCGCCGGTGGTGTAGCGCTTTGCCTGGTCATCGAAGTGCGGTGACGCAGGATTGCCGCTTTCTCCACCGGCGGTGACTGCCTCGGCATGCACTTTTTCGCCGAACTCAACTACGGCGGCGAAGCTGTTTCCGCTGGTGCCGTACCATTTTTTTGTACCGGGGTAAGGGCGCGCGCCAAATGAGGCGAGAGAACCCCAGAGCGATGAGGTGAAGCCGACGGGAATGCTTGGTGCGGCGTCGTTGAAGGGTTGAACCAGATCGCCGTTGATGCGCTGGAAGCGATTGATGTCGCCCCAGGGAGTCTTCCAGTTTCCGAAGTCGGCGGTGAGGCGGTCGGAGGCTGCAGCTAGTGACTGCAGGAGTTGCTGGGGTGAGGCTTGCGTGCCGACATACTCTTCGACCGAGATGCGTGTTTTTCGCGCGTCGTCGGTCGTGTGGCGACGGATTTCTTCGCCCCAGTAGACTGCGAGCGAGGTTGGGACGGAGGTTGTGGCCCAGCGATAGTCCCATGCGCGGAGGAGCGCGATCTGATCGGCGAGTTTGGATTTCATGGGATCGGCGGCTGGAGCATTGTCCCAGGCTTTGATCAGAGCGGGGATTGGCTTCTCGAACCAGGGAAGATAGCTGTCGTAAGCTGCTGCGATGAGTGAGTCGAGGGTGAAGTCCTTTTTGTTCTGCAAGACTCGGACTGCATGCAGACCGCGGGCGGTTTCTGTGCCGGTTTCGACGTAGGCTGGGAAGTCCTGTTGGCGCAGGCTGCTGGGACCGGCACCGGACCACGGGGCGTTGTTGCTGTTGTAGAGCCAGCCGCTTTTTGGGTTTAGAAGTTGTGGAAGCTCGTCGACTGTGAGGAGACCATGCCAGTCTGTTGCCGGGTTGCTGCCATCGACGGGCTTAGTGAAATCGAAGCTGGTGTCCCGGCGTGGGATGAAGTTGCCGTGGAAGTAGGCAATGTCGCCTTCGGAGTCGACGAAGATGGTGTTGTTCGAGGAGTTAGCTTTCAATTCGAGGGTTTGGCGGAAGGATTTGTAATCTTTCGCCTTGGTGCGGACGTAGGACTGCATTAGCGCTTCGACTGACTTTTGCATGAGGCTGATGCTGACCCATTTGCCGTTTTGCTCGCGGATGATGGGGCCGTGATGGGTGAAATAGACAGTGAACTTCTTCTCGGCCATACCTTGGTCTGTCTTGTAGTGGACCGTGATCTGTTTGGAACGCAGGGGGCGTTCTTCGGTTCCATATTTATAGATAAAGCTGTCGTTCCTTTTCTCCACTGTTTCTAGAAATTGATCGACTGCGTCGACGCCGCTTGAGGTGTGCATCCAGCCGGCGTGCTCGTTGAAGCCCTGGTAGATGAAGAATTGGCCCCAGGTGACGGCTCCGTAGGCGTCCAACCCCTCCTCGCTGGCCATCTGCAGCTCCGAGCGGAAGAAGAAGGAGGTGTGAGGGTTGATGAGAAGCAGAGCGTGGTGACCGGCGGTGTTGGAGGGTGCGATGGCCATGCCGTTCGAGCCTGTGGGTTCCGGAGGGTCGCTGTCGTGGATGTAGGCTATCTCGTTTGTTGTGGCGTCGGGGTTTGAAGCCTGGATGATGGGAGCTTTGCTGTAGAAGGTTTCCAGGTCTTTGAGGTTGACACGTTCGATGTCGCCACCGATGCTGCCTTCGGTGAAGGAGAGGGCCATCCACGGTTCGAAATGTTTGATGACTCGCGGCTTTACTTCGGGGTGTTTGTAGAGGTAGAAGTTGAGTCCGTCGGCGAAGGAGTCCATCAATGCTTTTAGCCACGCCGGGCTTGCTGCGTATTGCGTCTTCAGGTCGGTGGGATCGATGAAGAGCTTCATGCGGAGATCGAGATAGATTTTGGACTCTCCTTCGGTCTCGGCGAGGCGTCCCATTGCGTTGATGTAGTTCGTCTCGACGCGGTTGAAGTCGTCCTCGGCCTGTGCGTATTCCACGCCGAAGACGGCGTCGGCGTCGGTCTTGCCATAGACATGCGCGATTCCCCAGTCGTCACGGATGATGGTGACGTTGGCCGACTCTCGCTCCCAGCGTGCGGCTTCAGAGTTTTCGGCTGCGTGCAGGTGCGCTAAGGATGGTGACAGGAAGGCGAGGATGAGAACGAGATTCAGGCGACGGCGGTTCTTCATGAGCTACTTCTCTCCGTTGGCGCAGGTGCTTCCCTTTTCATGCTTCGCAGGGTGCACGGCGGTGCGACCAGTTTACCCCCGCGCCGAAGGGACGGTTTTCGAGAGGCAGCGGGGTAGTTTTTGCAGACCCGTGACAGAAGGAGGGGCAATCGTCAGAATCTTCTCCGATTATTGTGCCACGCTAATTTCTGAGGCGGTGGTGGCGAATGACTCGACAGAGGTCTAGCCTGGTCTATAACGTGTGATAGAGATGGTCCCTAAATCAAGTGATTCGGCGGTTCAGGCATCCGCATCAACCGAAGCTCCAGCGAGCGGACGGACGTGGCTTGTCAGCGCGACGAGCCTGTTTTTTATTATTCTGCAGAGCGCTTGCACGGCTGTCATTGCGATCAGCGGAGTGCGGGTTGCGATTGGTCTGAGTGCGCTTGCAGAGGCTACGATCGGCATTCATGCGCCGGCGAGCGGTTTTCACCAGGATGCGATTCGCATTCCCATGATGATCGCGGCGACGGCTGGCTCGCTAATCAACCTTTATGTCATCTGGCGGATTCGCAGACTGCGCGCGCAACCGTCGTCGCAATGGCGCGCTAAAGCAGTTGCGCCAAAGCAGCGGCGATCGGAGCTGCTGCAGATTCTGCTTGCGATTGTCACACTCATGCTGGTGGCGGCCGAGTGGATTACTCATCCGATGGTTCATCGGGTTCCGTAGGGTCCTTTTTATCTGATGGTGCTGCCATTGCCTGGATCTCTGCCTCGAGCCTCGCATGAAGGCGTTCGCAGAAGCCCAAGGGTAGTTCAAAAACGCGCTCGTCTGCGGTGAGGATGAGGATGTTTCGCGTGGAGTCCAGAATCGCTGAGCAGATTTCACAGTGCTCCAGATGTTCCTGCACCTGAGCGAGCACCTCAGGAGAGAGCGTGCCATCGAGATAGCCGGAGATGTGCTCCCAGACGTGTTTGCACTCTATGACCATGGGAACCACCTCCGTTTTGGATTGGCCTTCTTCAATTGCGGTACGAGCTTCTTCTGCAGCATGATGCGCGCACGGTGCAGCCGAACCTTGACCGCGGCGACCGTGATACCGAGAGCCTCGGCCGATTCGTTTACGCTCAGTTCCTCTACGTCGCGGAGGACGAAGATTTCGCGATAGATCAGCGGCAGCTCGGTGATTGCCTGCTGCAGCAGGTAGCGGACCTCGCCCCTCTCGAGCGCCTCGGAGGGTATTTCACGCCAGTCGCGGAGAAGCGCCGGAGTGAAGTGTCCCTGGTCTTCCGGCGGTTCGTCGAGAGACTCTACCTTTACGGTCTTTCGGCTGCGCAGGCGGCTTCTGGCTTCGTTCAGCACAATGCTTATCAACCAGGTGCTGAACTTCGACTCTCCCCGAAAGCTTGCGAGGTTGCGGAAGGCTTTGAGAAAGGCCTCCTGTGTGGCATCCTCGGCATCGGCCTCATTGTGAAGGAGGGATAGCGCCATGATGTAGACACTTCGTTCGTGAGGGCGAATCAGATCGTGAAACTCGTGAGTATTGCCGGCGAGGATGGAGGCTATGATCTGCGTCTCGTCTCTGTTGTCACTCATTCCGGTCATCGCTTCTCAATTCATGTTCATGAGCATTTCGCCAATTCGCGAGTGGCGGTCAATAAAACATTTCCGATCTTCACAAGTTAGAACCGTGGCTGTCTGATTGGTTACGAGAAATTCGGCGATATTCGTTCTGGGTCCCATCAAGGTGGGCTGGACGGAAGACTGCGCGAATGAATCTGGCTGAGGCAAAAAGCAATGCGAAGGCAACGGCCAACCATACACCGTAGAGAATGTAGACGACCCAGAGTGGAGCGGCTCCTATGTGACGCAGCAGCGAGGGCAGGAAGTTCCATGCCGTGATGTGCGCGGCGTCCCAGGGGTCGTCAAACATGGCTGGGGTGTTCAACCCCCAGGCTTCCCGGCGGCCTAAGGCAAATGCCGCGATGTTCTTGAAGCGGAGGAGTACGACCCAGGTGGGATGGCCAAATGTCTCCATCTGGTAGATCTCGAGCGGCAGCCAAAAGGCCAGCGACGCGCATTGGATGGCTACACTGGCCGCGATGATCGCGAGGGCGAGACTTCGAATGGTTTGCGCCAGAGTCTTCCAATACCGGAACAGGAGCGGGATCGCGAGCAGGGTCGCGAGTTCAGCGGCGCTCGACACATAGCGATCGCCCCAAGCGAAATCTCCTGGCCACCAGAGAAAACTTGCGTAGAAAGCGATGTACGCGGTTAGAAGCAGGAGCGTGGCGACGAGAAATGCTCGCATCGGCGGCGTCAGGCGTTTCCAGAGAAGCGGAGCGAGCAGGAGCATCAAGAGAAGCATCGGGTCGAACAGGAAGATCGACTTCTCCGGCGCGAAGAGTGGGCCGAAGACTCCGGAGCTGAAGCCGCCGTGAAACCATGATCCGTTGAACGGAAAGCTGAGGGGAAGCGATGGATCCCGCTGCCGCGATTCGCGCGCCAACACACTGAAGTATGTGTTGGTCCAGGAGCCGAAGCGGATGTATTGATAGATTCGATCGAGGAAAAAGAAGATGGCGTAGATGGGAACAGCGGTGGCCACGTAGGTGCGGAGTTCGCTGCGGGCAGAACGGTTTTCTGTCGCTAACGATGCCGTATGGAGCGGGTTTAAGCGATTCACGCGACTTGCGAAGAAGAAGGCGAGGAGAAGGAAACAGACGACTCCGAGGATATCCAGCGTCGTGGTGATGCGGGTCAGGAGATTGAGTCCCAGTGCTGTTGCGCCCCAGAAGAGCGCGCGCCTGCTGCCTGTTGTGAGCCATTGATATTGAAGCGTCATGCCAGTGATCGTCAGCAGCAGAATGTAGTTGTTTTCGGTCATATTCTGCGCGTAATGCAGGTGCGTCGTTGCGACGAGGAGTCCGAGGGCGCCGGCGATGGATTCGCGTGTTGTGAAGCAGAAGAGGCTCAGAAGGCGGAAGGAAGCTAATGCTGTGAGTACGTTGATGAGGATGTTGGTGCTGAAGCTGACGATGATGCTGCGAATGGAGGGGTCGGCTCCGTTGCTTGCGTAGTCGCTCCAGAAGGGAAGGTGGCCGGCTGCGGAGCCGATGAGGTCGGCGGGGAGCATGAGGAGGGATTGGCCTATGCCGTACCAGGCAAAGAGGCGGCCGCCGCGGCCGTGGATTCCGAACTCAGGATACTCATTTGGAAAGACTTGCGGCTCGGGGGTCCAAAGAGAGTGGGCGACCTGGAGACGGTGGGTAGTGTCGGAGGTGCCAAGCTCGCCTGACTGGATCAGGAAGGTGAAGAGAGCGGTGATGAGGAGAAGCAAGGGGAGCGGGCGCACGAGGAGACGCATTGGTTTCCATGCTACCTGCATCGTTGGAAGATGATGAAATTGAGTTGTGTGCCGGATTTTTTTGGGCTGGCGATTTGTGCATTTTTGCAGGGGGTTTTGCGAAAATGGGTGATTTTTCGATGGTTTTTTGTGGTTAATTTGTGGTGGTTATGTGCAAATTCGTGGTTTTTAAGTGGTCGTTATTCGACGCCAAAAAACACGCCACTTTTTTGGGATTTATTTTTGGGTGACTCCCATGGGAGTCCATGGACGACTGTTGCCCCGTGGCGCGGCTTCTCCATGGGTTGAGCAGGTTGCGCTGAAAAAGAGTTTTTGTCACTGAAAGGGTGTGAAGGTGTGCGGAATGGCAGAGGAGAAGCGATTTTTATGGCGTAGAATCGAAAGCATGATTTCGCGCGCAAGTACTTCAGGAGAAGGCGGGTCGCAGCGGGTTCACGACGTAAGACGGATTGACCTGTCTTCGGTCCAGCTCGCCTCCAGCGAAAATGCGCGGGATATCAACCGGGATATTGTGCTGGAGGTTATCCGGTTCAGGCAACCGGTATCGCGGGTGGAGCTTGCGCGATTTTCGGGGCTGCAGCCGAGTACGATCTCGATCATTGTCGACCAACTGATCCGCGAAGGATGGATACGCGAGGGAGCGGTGGTTCGCCGCTCTCGCGGGCGTCCGGCTACGATGCTGGAGGTGAACGACAGCCTGGCCACTTTGGCTCTGGACATACGCCCAGATCGCGCGATTCTTGCGGTGATCGATCTGACGGGACGGTTTCTGTCGCGGGAGACGGTGATGACGGTGTCCGATCCTGAGGTCTCGCTGAAACGGATTGTGGAACGAATGCAGGTGTTGCGCAAACGGCACGCGGACAAGACATTTGAGGGGATTGGAGTCAGCGTTCCGGGACGTGTTCATCCGGAGACACAGCGGCTACTGCTTGCTCCGAACCTGCACTGGAGCGATTTCGATCTACGGTCGAAGCTGGAAAAGGCGTTGAAGCTGCAGGTGGAGATGGAGAATGACGCGAACGCCTGCCTGTTGTCTGAGTCGTGGTATGGGCGGCTGGCTGGAGTTCGCAATGCGGTTCTGGTCGCTGTCTCGGAGGGTTTGGGCACGGCGATTCTTGCAGGGGGGCAACTGCATTCGGGCTACAACGGGCTGGCCGGCGAGTTTGGACATATCCCCGTGGATGCGACGGGGCCAGTTTGCGGTTGCGGGCAGCGAGGCTGCTGGGAGATGGCGGCTTCGTCGCGGGCTGCGCTGCATATTTATCGCGAACTCTGCCCTGATGCCGGGCCAATCGATATTTATGGCCTGCTGCGGCTGGCAGAGGAGAACGACCCGCCGGCGGTTGAGGCGGTTTCGCGGCAGGCGAGGGCTTTGGGCCGAGGGTTGCGGCTGATCGTTGCGGCTCTTTCGCCTGAGCTGATCCTGATTACGGGCGAGATAACTTCGAGTTGGCAGCGGTTCGGACCGATTGTGCAGAAGGAGCTTGAGAACAGCGTTCTGGCAGGACCTGCGCCGCGAATTGCGACGGCAGGAGATGGCGAGCTGGCCCGGCTGCAAGGCGCCGCCGCGCTTCTGCTGCAGCGGCACGCAGGGTATCACCGGTCGACTCATCCGCCGAAGGCTGACCGGAGACTGCCATCGAGCGCGGTTCCGGGAATGCCTTACCGGTCCGAAGGCCTCCCGCGCCCGGCGATTGCGGTTGAAGATGAGACGCCGTTAGTAATAGGAACTAATTAGATTCTCCAGGCGCTCCTGACGTCCGGAGCGTGGCGCGGGATCGATCTCTCTCGCTTCTGCGCGTGCTGCGATCGCGTCGAGCGTGATCTCTCCTTTGAGCATTGCGCAGTTTTCGGGTGTGTTCCATTCTGCGTAGCGCGCGGTGACCGCTTTGGCGAGGCAACCCTCCTCAAAGATGCGGGCCGCGATGAGGAAGGCACGGGCACAGAGGTCGATGCCGCCGATGTGGGCGTGGATGAGATCTTCCGGCTCGATCGACTGACGGCGAATCTTTGCGTCGAAGTTCATGCCGCCCTGGTTCAATCCACCGGCCTTGATGACGTGGTACATGGCGAGGGTCATGGAGTGCAGATCGACGGGGAATTGGTCGGTGTCCCAGCCGAGAAGCGGGTCGCCGCGATTGATGTCGAGCGAACCGAGGATGCCGAAGTTTGCGGCGGTGGCGATTTCGTGTTCGAAGCTGTGGCCGGCGAGAAGAGCGTGATTCGCTTCGAGGTTTACCTTGACTTCGTTTTCGAGGCCGAAGTGCATGAGGAAGCCGTAGACGGTGGCGGCGTCGAAGTCATATTGGTGAGCGGTTGGTTCCTTTGGCTTGGGCTCGATGAGGATTTGCCCGTTGAAGCCGATCTTGTGTTTGTAGTCGACGACGAGCGAGAGGAAGCGGCCGAGTTGTTGAAGCTCCTGCTTCATGTCGGTGTTGATGAGGGTTTCGTAGCCTTCGCGGCCTCCCCAGAGGACGTAGTTTGCGCCGCCAAGGGCCTTGGTGACGTCCATGCAATGCTTCACCGTTGTGGCGCTGTAGGCGAAGACTTCGGGGTCGGGATTGGTGGCGGCGCCGGACATGAATCTTGGATGGCTGAAGAGATTTGCGGTTCCCCAGAGGAGGCGCGTTTTTGAAGACGACATTTTTAGCTGAAGATAGCCGGCGATTTCGTGGAGGTTCTTGAGCGATTCACGCAGCGTGCAGCCTTCGGGGGCGACGTCGCGATCGTGAAAGGTGAAGAATGGGAGATCGAGGACGCGGAAGAGCTCGAAGGCGGCGTCGGCTTTGTCTCGAGCAGCGGCCAGGCCGTCGCAACGGTTCATCCAGGGACGATGAATTGTGGGAGCGCCAAAGGGATCGCTTCCGTTCATCGCGAGGCTGTGCCAGTAAGCCACGGCGAAGCGCATGTGCTCCCGGAGAGGCTTGCCGAGCACGAGGCGGTCGGCGTCGTACCAGCGGTAGACGAAATTTTCTGTGCTTTGCGGGCCTGCGAAGCGTACCGCTGGAAACTCGGAAAAAATTGTTTGGCTCATTTTAATTTCCTCGATCTTGAAGTTCTGAAAAACCAGGCAGGCAGATAGATAATTCCTGGCGCGATGCTCGTCCGCGAAGGTTGGGCATTCCGTTGGAGCTAGGAGATGACGAAGGTGGTAACACTCAAAGGGGTTGTGGTGACGTCGATCTGCCCGTTCACGGCGTTGATGTTGGGCAGGCGTGCGTGGTTTTCAGTGTTCGAAGTGCGAATCGGGATGCAGGTGGTTGGGTTGAAGCCGCCGCATTGAATGGTGAGAGGATGTTCGACGGCATCGTCGTTAATCGCGACGCAGACGAGATGCTTGCCGGTTGGTTCGAGATAAGCGGAAAAGTAGGTGTTTGGGGCTGGAGTGGGATTTGCGTCGACGCGATGGAAGCCGGGGCGGATGAATCGCGCAAAATGGCCGATGGTGAAGAGGCGCTTGGTGAGCTGGTACTTTTTGTTGGGCACGTCGATGGTGATGAGAGAGCTGCGTGAGGTGGTGGATGCGGCTCCCCACCAGTAGAGCCATGCGCTGACGTTGTCCTCGATCATGTGGGTGTGAATGACGCGCGCCCAGTAGACGCCATCGTTCATGTTGGTGATGTTCGCGTCGCCAGCGCTGACCTCGGTCTGCCAGATGGATTTCTTTTTTGCGAGAGCGGTTTCGAATCTTCCGGTGCGGGAGGTGATGGATACGTAGGGAGCTGAGGTGGGGGCGTAGGCGTGGGCGGCGACGATGTCGATGGCTTTGTCGCAGACCGGGTCGGCGAGGATGTCGTTAATCATCTCGTCGCTCCAGTGCTCGTGTTCGTCGATAACGATCTTCGCCGTGACGCCTTTTTCCGCAAAGGCTGGGATGAGATTGGCGCGGAGGAACTTCGCCATCTGGGAGCCTGTCCAGCGGCATGAGGCGTACTTTTCCGTAGGAGTGAAGTTGGGCTCGTTCTGCGGGGAGATGGCGTAGATGTCGAGGTCGTAGCGCTTCTTGTACTCGAGGACGTACGCTGCGAGGTAGTCGGCGTATTGCTGGTACATGGCCGGCTTGAGCTCGCCGGCATATTCGTTGTCGTTGGTCTTCATCCACGCCGGGGGAGACCACGCACTCGAGAAAAAGCGGGTGCATCCGCGTTTTTTGGCTTCGTTCATCAGCCATATCTGATCTTCATCGCCGGTCCAGTTGAACTGGCCGGGTTGCGGCTCGATGGAGGCGACAGTGCCGTCTTTTTTCCCGGCATCCTCCGGGCCGTTGCCGATCTCGTTGCGGAGGATGGAGTATCCCATGCCACCGTTGGGCGAGAACATCAGGTTCAGGAGATCGTTCTGATCCTTGTCGTCGAGCAGGCGGAGAGCGCGTCCCTGATGGAAGGCCTGGGAGAAGCCGAAGCCGTCGATCTGCTGACGAATGTGGTCCGGGGTAGCTGCGATACCTGCGGGAGCAGGCTTGTCCAAAGCGTGGATGCGCCCTGCGTAACCAAGTGCGGCGGCGCCGATTCCGGCTCGCACGAACGAGCGACGTGTGATTGCCATAGTACCTCTGGTAAATGCCGCGGCAGGTTCGCTAGAAGTTGTAACGCGCCATGATCTCGAGGACGCGCCGTCCTGTTTTGTACCCTGCGTAGCCGAAGCACTGCGAACCGGCATCGGTGCAGCTTCCTCCTGGATTCGAACTGCTGAGCAGCTTGACGCCTGAGAATCCTGCGTTGTTTGGATCGTAGAAGCTGAGATTGGCCTCCTGGGGGAAACGCGAGCTGAAGCTGGTGAGGGGGTGATTGAGGAAGTTGAAGCCAGCGAGACGGAACTGAACGTTGCGGCCTTTCTCCATTGGGATAGTTTTCTGCAGTGTGAGATCGCTGTTGAAGAATGCGGGGCCATGGATGTACCCGAGGTTCGCGGGGCCATTGACGCCTTGCGGTCCGAGACCGAAGCAGTTGCCGTTGATGAACTGGTGCTTCTGCAGATTTCCAGTGGGGTTGCCGCCGGGACAGCCATCGCCGGGACGAAGGACGGGCTCAAGCAGCACATCAGCGGTTCCGAGCAAGACCTGGTTGCTGATCTGACATGCGGTTGGGGTGTTTGCTACTGTGCCTTGTGAGCATGTGTTGCCGCCATACGAGCTGGTGGCATAACCCTGGAGATTGAAGTTTGGGTTGTAGACGGCCTGGAGGTTGGGGCCGCTCTGGAAGTTGGTGATTCCGGAGATCAACCAATAGTTGCCCAGACCCCGCATGAAGCCTCGGCCTGAGTGGAAGTGTTCGCCTTCGTCGTAAGAGTAGCTGGCGCCGACGATGCTGGTGCGATCGAAGGCCAGCGGACCATAGTTCGCGCGGAGGTTAGTTGGATCGCCGGCGATGCCGTTGTTGTAGGCGCCGCGGATGCCCATCGCCTTGCTGAAGGTATAGTTCAGGCCGAAGTTCAGGGGCCCCCTCTGCTTATTCCAGGTTGTCTGGAGCGCGTTGTAGTTGGCATACGCGATGTGACGGGGAATACCGATGTGAGTGTACGCCGGATATTTCCGGTAATCGTTCTGAGTGACCTGGAGAATAGAGGAAGGATTGGGGACCTGGCCATAAGTCGCGGAGGCCGGGTTCGGGTCCGGCGTGAAGAAGGAGCCGATGGGAACGGCGTTGACGTCACGCAGATCCTGAGACTGAACGGCGTTGGTCGAGGCGTTGTCGGTAAGGAGGTGGGTGCTCTGGTTGCCGACGTAGGCGATGTCGAAGACAGAGCTGAGCGGCATTCTCTGTGAGACGGAGAAACTGTAGGTGTAAGTGAGAGGCTGCTGATTGTCGCCGGGATCGAGCAACAGGATGCTAGGGCAGCCATTCTGCTGGCTGAAATCGCAGCGGAAGCCAGGGCCTGTCTGGTCGACCTGTGCGAGGGAGACGGAGCCCACAGTTGGGCTGCCGCCAGCGGTGGAAGTCACGAGACCTTGGGCTGTGGCGGCAGGTCCAGTGAAGTCGTTCCATGAGTCGTGCGCGCGGTACATGCCCCAGCCGCCGCGGACAATGGTGGTTCCGTCACCGTTCATGTCAAACGCGAAGCCTGCGCGCGGCGATACGAAGGCCCAAGTGGAAGGAACGCCTGAGTTCGGCACGCCTGCATAGCCCGCGTTGCCGTTTGTGGCGTGATTTCCGCCGTGCCACCGAACGCCGGGCTCGAATAGGCTCCCGTCGGGATTGGTTGTGTTCTTGGGGTCGCTGTAATACAGATTTGGGAAGAAGGTTGCCATGCCCAGCCCGTGCTTGTCCTGCCAGGGGCCGAGATGGTCGAAGCGCACGCCAAAGTCGAGGGTCAGCCGCGGAGTCAGCTTGTAGTTGTCGGTTGCGTACCAGGATGCGGTCCAATAGTCGAGGTCGGTCTGGGAGTTGAAGTTCTGCTGGGTAAAGGTGCCGACCTGACCGGCGAAGAAGTCTGCGAGGTAGTTTTCACTGCAGCCGTTGAAGCTGCCGCAGGCGTTGTAGTTCATGTAGTAGCTCGAGATCTGCCCGTTGGTCAGAGGACTGAGATCGGTCTGGTTGGCGGTGTCGCGTTCGAGGTAAACGCCGAACTTGAGGGTATGGTTGCGCAGCCAGCCAGCGCCGACGTAGGAGAAGTTATCTCCGCCGGAAGGCAAGAACTTCGTCGAGAGGTAAGGGCCGTAGCTGAAGTCAGGGGTGAGAGCAAAGGGCAGGATCGCATCGCCTGCCGAGTACGTCGCGATCTGCGGCAGTTGCTTGGTTGCGGTTGGGTAGATGCCCTTGTATGGGTAACCCCAGGTCGACTTGAGCAGCTGACTCTGGTTACCGGAACCGAAGGTGTTTTTGACCTCCGACATGCCGGCGAATGCTTCATTGGTCATTCGGGAGTTGAAGATATGGGCGTAGTTGATGCTGACCAAGTTCGCGCTCTGAGTGGCATTGATCTTACCTGGGGTGTCGACACCACCGAGGTAGGCCTGGCCGCTCGTTCCCGGCGAGTAGTAGATGGATTCGGGAATGTGGGACGTGGTTCCGAACTGGCCGTTATAGACGAGGAAGACCTTATTGGCATCGTTGATAGCGAAGTCGAGGCGGCCGCGGAGCTGGTAGCTGTCCGGGTTCTCGAGGTTGAGGGTCTGGGTGTTGTAGAAGTTCTTCGTCGGTCCCGGACCGGGGCACGAGCTGAGATCCGCTGAGGTGCAGCCCGGCTCATAGTATGCCCTGAGGATGGCTGACACGCCGGGGTCAATCACGCTCGTGGGGATTACCCCGCCAGTGGACTTGAGATTTCCGTTGTCGGCCGGCGATGCGCAGACATGCAGATAGGTAGACAACAGACCATTGGCGGTGCAGCCTGCGCCATACACGCCGGATGCTCCGGTGATGTCGCCCGGGTTGACGCCAAGATACTTCGCGAGTGAGCCTTGGGAGAAGTCTCCGTTGAGCATGGCCTTGGTGGGGACGAGGCCCTCCAGAAGGCTCTTGGGCAAGCTGCCATAGGCATAGACGTTGCGCTGGACGTAGTCTTCCCCGCCGAAATCGAAGGTCAACTTTCTACTCTTATTGAAGTCGCTGTGGGGAAACAAAACGGGGCCACTAAAGTCGACGCCGGGGTATATGTAGTGATCCTTGATCTGGGCGAAGCCGTTGAACTTCTGAAACCAGTCCTGGGCGTTGAGCTGGTAGGTGCGGGCATAGACGCGCAGGTTGCCGTGATATGCCTGGCCTCCGGACTTGCCGACTGCTGTGATTACCGTTGGTCCTTTGGCTGTGTCGGCGCCGAAGTTTGAGGTCTCGATCTTGACCTCCTGCACAAAGTCCATGTTGACGGTCTGGGTCTGGCCTGCACCGCTGCCGGGATCAGTGACGTTGGCGCCGTCTGAGATGATGCTTGCGCCATTAGCTGTGGCACCGTTGCCGACGTAGTTCGCCAGGCCGGAGTAGGTTCCGGCGACTTCAGCCGAGCTGGCGCTGGAGTTGTCGAGTCCGGCCTGGAGAACGGCGAAGCCCGCCTGAGTGCGCAGGAGTTCGGATACGTCTCGGCCGACTGTCGAGAGCTTCTGAATATCCTTGGCCGTGATCAACGAGCTGCGTTCGCCGCTGGTGGCGATATCCGTGTTTGCTTCGACTGTCACGCTTACGTCTTCGTGGCCGACTTGCAGATGCAGCTCGGAGATGTTGAGATTATCGTTCGGGTGAAGTTCGATGTCCTTGGTTACGAGAGTCTCGAAGCCTTTCATCGCGATCGTGACGGTGTAGGTTCCGGAAGGGACCGCGTTAAACTGGAAGACGCCGGCGCCGTTGCTGACATCGCGACGGACTTCGTGGCTCTTTGTGTTGCGAAGCGTTATGCTTGCCTGGGCGATGCGGGCTCCCGTTGTATCGGCAACGACACCGCTGAGCGAAGCGCTGGTGGTCTGAGCCCAGGAGGACACTGTTTGGCAGAGGAACAAAACTACCAAAAGCGCTGTACAGAAGGACAAGGTACGAAAGAAAGTCTTCATCGGGTAATCACCGTATCGTTGCGTTGCCGAGGCTGAGGGGTCCTGCTTTTGGCCGGAGAAGGTTCCATCGGAATGCAGGCTGAGGCTAATGGGGCTTGAGTTTGTGAATTTCATTCGGCTCCTCATTTGGTCACCGTGAGACTGAGCTGTACGTCTTGCTCGCAGGTGACCGATGTGGAGCCAGCGGGGACGTTACTGCATCCTGGGGCATAAGCGCCCGTGTAGCTGGTCGCTGTGCTGACCGCCCGGACGGTTACTGCGTACGAACCACCGGGTGTTACGCCGACCAGATTGGAACCGCAGCCGCTAAACATGGTTACGCTTCCGGCGAGCGCGAGGAGAGCGGAAAGCAGACCGAGAGACCCGTGGAAGCGCTTCAGAACACGGCGACGGAGGAACAAGGTGACCGGGGACAGTAGCAAGATCGCGAGACTAACCGGAAGTTTGCGGCCTAGCAGAGGAATGTTGAGAGCACCGACTGGCGGTTGCGGGACCACGGGCGTTGTGCCAGTTATCAGGCTGAGCGTGATACTCATCGGCCCATAGGTTGCCGGCACAATGACTACATTATTAATGTTGTACTGCGCTGCGGTGATTAGATTGTTCGCCTGCAGAATGAAGCCATTCGGACTGAAGCCGCAGGTCGTGTTCGCCGGTAGACCGGTGCAGCTGAGGGTGACATATCCGGTGTAGCCGGCGAGCGAGGATACCTGGAGTGGGATGTTCGCGGTCTGTCCTGCCGCCACCGCCATGCTGGCCGTCAAAGGCGATACCGTAAAGGTCAGGGGAGTAATCGTCACGGCGAGTGTCCCCGAAGAGGAGGCGTAGTTCACGTCGCCGCTATAGGACGCAACAACCGAGTCTGTTCCGGCGGGCAGAGTGGGAGTCGAGATTGTAGCCAGGTATGTCGTAGTCGTAACGCCACCGACGGTATTGGTTATTGGCGTAACAGAAGCGGGCGGCGCCAGGGGCTTTCCGTTCAGGGAGAACGTGACCTGTCCGGTTGGCACGGTAATAGCTCCGGGTGTAATGGTCGCGATCAGTTGCAACAACGTTCCCGGTGGGGCACTGGGCGGGTTCTGATAGCCACCGCCGGTGGTGAGAACTGTCGTGCTGGTAGCCTGGCCGACTGTAATGGTGATGGTGGCGTT
>Ga0116129_1000040_pt1 | contig 96256 bp, 94 predicted proteins | sample June2015DPH_17_2_FD_89732 | JGI IMG/M metagenome (GOLD analysis project Ga0116129, IMG submission 89732) | Peatland microbial communities from SPRUCE experiment site at the Marcell Experimental Forest, Minnesota, USA - June2015DPH_17_10 | ecosystem: Environmental > Terrestrial > Soil > Wetlands... | reverse complement strand
GTGATCAAGGTCGGCGCGGCTACCGAGACCGAAATGAAGGAAAAGAAGGCGCGCGTGGAAGACGCTTTGCATGCGACTCGCGCGGCGGTGGAAGAAGGCATCGTCCCCGGCGGCGGCGTGGCTCTGCTGCGCGCGGCGGCGGCGCTGGCCGACTTCAAGCTGGAAGGCGACGAGCAGATTGGCGTGAACATTGTGAAGCGCGCCTGCGAAGAGCCTCTGCGGCAGATCGTGATCAACTCCGGCACCGAGGGCGCCATTGTGGTGTCCAAGGTCCGCGAGAACAGCAATGCGAACTTCGGGTACAACGCGTCTACCGACACCTATGAAGATCTGGTGAAGGCCGGCGTGATCGATCCGACCAAGGTGACTCGTACGGCGCTGCAGAACGCCGCGTCCATCGCCTCGTTGATGCTGACCACGGAAGCCATGATCGCGGAGATTCCGGAAAAGAAGCCGGCTCCCGGTCCGGGCGGCGGCGGTCACGGCCCCGAGATGGATTACTAAGCAACCTTTGCAACTTTGCAATTGGCCGCGCTCCGGAGTTTCGGGGCGCGGCTTTTTTGCGTTCGAACAGGCCTCCTGGCCTGTCTCCGAGTTTCGCAGTGCTTGAGGAGTTACACTGACAGATACCAGTCCAATGTCCACCCAGCCAGTCACCTACCTCACTCCCGAGCAATACCTCGAGATCGAGTCCAAGGCTGAGTTCCGTAGTGAGTACATCAATGGCGAAATGTTCGCCATGTCCGGCGCAACGCCGAACCATGCACGCATCGTTTTGAATACTGCGCGCCGGCTCACCGAACAGTTGGACGGCCGCCCGTGCGAAGCGTTTGACGGCGATCTGCGATTGTACAGCGCGAAATATAAGATCTTCACCTATCCCGACGTCTTGGTCACTTGCGGGCCGCATCGGCTTCTGGAGGGCCGCCGCGACACGCTTACCGATGCCACAGTCATTGTCGAAGTTCTTTCCCGATCAACCAAAAACTATGATCGGGGAGAAAAGTTCCTCTTCTACCGTTCCTTGCCTTCGTTCTGCGAGTATCTGCTTCTGTCGCAGGACACGATGCGCGCCGAGCACCACGTCCGCCAGCCCGATGCCTCCTGGTTGTTCCGCGAGTTTACCGGACCGGGCGACGAAATCGACCTGAAATCAATCGGCTGCCGTCTCAAACTCCAATCTCTCTACGAGCGCGTCGAGTTCGAAGCCGAAGCTTAGACACGCCCACGCTTACAAACCCTTAAAAACCCACCTACCCTCCCCCGCATCTACATAAGTGGAAGGATAGGTACAAATCTCATGAGGAACCTGTTAAAAGCATCGAGCCGGCTCGCCGGGACGTTGTTTGCGGCGGGGCTGGTTGCCGCTGCCCAAGGGGGAATGGCGCAACCAGGTGCGTTAAATTACACTGAAGGGCAAGTTTCTATTAGCGGGGAGGCGGTACGCGGCGCGCGCAATACCGCGGTTCAGCCCGGTCAGATTCTGCAGACCCAGGACGGTAAAGCTGAAATGCTGCTGACTCCGGGCGTTTTCCTGCGGCTGAACAATCACTCCCAGGCGCGCCTGGTGTCGGCGTCCATCACCGACACGCGCATTGAACTGCTGCAAGGCGAAGCCATGGTGGAAGCGGCGCAGGTGGAACCGGCCAACAACCTCGCCATCGGCGATGCGGGCTTCAGCACACAGATCGATAAGCCCGGGATCTACGAATTCAATGCCGATCAACCCAAGGTTGCGGTGTACGACGGAGAAGTTACCGTCAGCAACGGCAACCGCACTGAGAATGTGAAGAAAGGGCATGAGCTCGCCCTTGTCCCACAGAATGAGAAGCTGAAGACGCAGAGCTTCAACATCAACAACCCCGATGCGCTTTATTCGTGGAGCAGGCTGCGGTCTGAGTACATGGCCGAGGCTAACATGTCTAGCGCGCAGACTATCGTGGTCAGCAACCCGAGCTGGTACTACGGCACCGGCTGGTATTGGAATCCATACTTCAGCTCATGGGCCTTTGTCCCTGGCGGCGGGTACTTCTATAGTCCGTTCGGATTCGGATTCTATTCGCCCGGTTATTGGGGCGTCTACGGTCCGGCAATCATCGCCCGCGGATACTGGGGCGGGTACGGCGCCTATCGGGGCGTAGGAGCAGTCTCTGCATACCGCGGGGCGGCCTTCAGCTCTCCTATGGTTATGCGCGGCGGATTCGGCGGCGGCGGTCACTTTGGTGGCGGCGGCGGACGCCGGTAAGTGGGACCGGCCTCCGGGCCGGTCGACGCGCCCCAAGCGTAGTGCGTCTCTTATAATGGGCTGAACAATGAAAGCCCACTCTCTCCTCTTGGCCGCGGCAGTTCTCACTGCCGCGGCCGCTCTTTCTCAAGTCTCCTCGCCTTCATCCACTGCAAATCAGCTTGTAACCCTTCTAACTGCGAACGGCCTTAAAGCCGACGTTTCCTTCCTTGCATCGGACCTGCTTGAGGGCCGGGACACGCCGTCGCGCGGTCTCGACATCGCTGCCGAGTATATCGCCGCGCAGTTCCGCCGGGCCGGCCTCGAACCGGTCGGCGACGATGGCTATTTCCAGACCGCCAGCTTCGTCAGTGTCACTCCCAATACCGACGGTCTCGAATTCACTCTCGATGCCAACGGCTCTACGGTCAAAGCCAACGCGGCGTCCATCTCCCTGCAGGAGCCGGTGGCGCTCAATCTGGATCGCGCCGCGGTGGTGAAGGTGGCGATGGAGGATCAGGCGGCCATGGATGCGCTGACGCCGGACGCAGTCCGAGGCAAGGTCCTGGTGCTCGAACCCTCGGCAAACCAAGCGGCCAACGGCGCCGGGCGTGGTGGACGCGGTGGACGCGGCGGCGCTGGCATTGCGACCGCTTTGGCAAGCAAACTACAGCCCGCGGCGATCGTGCTGTTTGCCGCCCCTGGCGGGCGCGGGGGCGGCGGCGGCGGACGCGGCGCGCGGCTGCGTGAAGCCTCCACCATGATGGCCGCACCGGTTGCGATTCTGTCGATCGCCGATCCGGCGATCCGCACGGCGCTCGTTGCCGCAGCCGCGCCCACCATCTCCGCGCATATTGCCGCGCCCACTGTGGTTACGTCGAAAGTGCGCAACGTCATCGGCCTGCTGCGCGGGTCCGACCCGGCGCTGAAGGATACCTATATGCTGATCACCGCGCACTACGATCACCTGGGAATCCGCGACAACGGCACGCCAGACCATATCTTCAACGGCGCCAACGACGATGGCAGCGGAACGGCTTCGGTGATCGAGATCGCCAACGCCCTGGCGGCGCTTCCCACGCGGCCGGGGCGCAGCATCGTATTCATGACGCAATTCGGCGAAGAGAAGGGCGACCTGGGCTCACGCTATTACGCGCAGCACCCGATTTTCCCGCTCGCCAAGACCATTGTCGACGTGAACCTGGAGCAGGTGGGCCGCACCGACGATCTGGAAGGCCCGCGCGTGGGCGCATTCAACCTCACGGGCTTCGATTACACCGATCTGCCCGCTGTCTTCCGCAGAGCGGGCGAGCAGACCGGCATCCGGGCGATCAAGCACGAAAAGAACAGCGACGCCTACTTCACGCGCAGCGACAATGCCGCCTTCGCCGAGGCGGGCGTGCCCGCGACCACGCTTTCGGTGGCTTACGATTTCCCCGATTATCACAAGGCCGGCGACGAATGGCCGAAGCTCGATTACGAAAACATGGCCAAAGTGGACCGCACCGTGGCGTTGGCGGCGCTTGATATCGCCAACAACCCGCAGGCGCCGAAATGGGACGCGAGCAATCCGAAGACCGAGAGATTCGTGAAAGCGCGCGAGGCCAGCATGGCGGCTGCTAAGTAGCGCCGGTGCGGCTGGCTGTCTCGTCCCGTGGCCGGCAACGCCGCGCGATCGCGCTCGATCGTCCGCGCGTTGCTCGTTCGCTCCGGACCTATGTAAATATAGTATTCATGCTGTTTGAGTCCGACAAGGTGATGTTCGAGATCTACCGCGAGACTGGGTATACCGGCCAGTTCCGCGTGGTGTATTTTACCGAACTGCAAGACCATAACAAGGAAACCGAGATCAATCACGCCATGGCCGGCGAGCACTTTTTCGACGGCTTCATCAAGAACTTCGGCAAGGATGAAGCCAAGGAAATTATCGACGGCCTGCTCAACCGGCTGAACAATGGCGAGCGCTTCGAGCCGGCCGAAATCGAGCGCGTGCTGGGCCAGCACCTGGCCTGAGGATCGTTTGCGCATCACGCGTTATCCCAGCATCTCCACCGAACAGTTTCTGGGCTGCGTCGCCGCGTTTGTGGATTCGTTCACCGGCGAGTTGAACGCCGCGGCGTCGGCGCTGCGCCGCCTGGAAGGGAAGCCGAAGGGCGCGGCATTCGCCTATGAGATGACGCTCGATAATCACCGCTATGGCGCGCTGATCGTGCTCGATCGCTGGTCTACGCTGACCGCCGCGTTCGGCCCTCACCTGGCGCACCCGATAGCCGATAGCGCGCGCGGCCGCATTGAATCGGCGGAGCAGGTGCTCGGCCGCGTAAACCAGGTGATCGACGCTTCCGGGCTTTATGCTACCGAGATGGTGGAGGCTTGTCTGATGGCGTTCCAATCGTTAAGCGCGACCTTCGGTGAAGAGCGCGCCACGGCGGAACAGAATGCCAAACTGGGCCCGATGCTGAGTGAAGATTACACCAGCGCGCGGCGGATTTTCCTGGAAGACCTGGCGGCGCGGTAGGGGTGTAAGATGGTCTCCATGGGAACGGTCAAGACCCTGCTGACATTCGAAGAGTTCGAGCAACTTCCCGATCAGCCCGGCAAACAAGAACTTGTCAGAGGGGAGTCGATCGAGATGCCTCCGGCGGACCTGAAGCATAACAGAATTTCACATCGGATTTACAAGCGTATGGATGCGGCCATCGAGCAGGCGCCTACCCGCGGAGAAGCCCGCGATCTGGGCGAGGCCTTCCACGAAATGGGATACCTGCTGCCGGGCGAATGCTGGCTGCAACCGGATGTTAGCGTTGCGTACGCTCGACAGACCGAAGGTAAATACTTCGAGGGCGCGCCCGCCATCGCTATAGAGGTGATCTCGCCGAGCAATACCGTTAAGCGTATTGACGCCAAGGCGCAGCTTTACTTCCAGTTCGGCGCCCGCGAGGTGTGGCGGTTTTTTCCGAAGAAGAAGCAAGTCACGATCCAGGTTCCCGGCGGTGTCCGAGTGATTGCCGGGGATGAAGTTATCACAACTCCTCTGCTGCCGGGCTTGGCCCTCGCGGTCAAAGAGATCTTTGGCGACTGACGCTACTTCGTCACTCCCAACTGCTTGAACTTCTCCTCGAACAACGAATACGGCTGCGCGCCCACGATCATGTTGCCGTCCACACCGTCCGGCGTACTCTTGCCCACCACGAACGCCGGCGTGCCGTCCGCGCCGATCTTCATCGCTTCCAGCACGTCGCCCTGCACGGCCTCTTTATATTTGCCGCTCTCCACACATGTGCGGAACGCGCTCTTATCCATCTTGAGCGCCGACGCATCGCCTACCAGGCTATCCATATCCAGCTTGTCGGGATGGGTTGCCATGACGTCGCGCATCGTCCAGAATTGCCCCTGATCGCCCGCGCACCGCCCCGCTTGCGCCGCCCTGATCGCGTTCGGGTGTAGCGAATCGAGAGGCAGGTCGCGGCTGAAGAATCGCACTTTGCCGGTATCGATATAATCCTTCTTCAACAAGCCATAAACCTGCATGTGGAAGCGCTGGCAAAACGGGCACTGGTAATCCGTGAATTCCACCATGGTTATGGGCGCGCTCTTCGACCCGAGCATCGGCGCGCCCTCCAGGTGCAGCTTGGCTGCCGCGGGCGTCGGCGCACCCGGCGCCTTGTTCTCGGCCTGCTTCTCGAGTAACTGCCGGATCTGCCGCAGCTCGTCCAGAATCTGGTCCGCCTGCTCGCGGGTAATGCCGTCGTTCGAGTTCTTCTTCTTATCCTGGGCGCCTAACGGCAGCAGCAGCGCCAGCGGCAATGCCGCCCATCGCGCGTATCGATAAAACTGTCTCATGGGGTTCAACTCTTTTCCAGAATCAGCATATACTGAACGTTCTTGATGTGCTCCTTTTCCTCAATCAAGTGGAAATGGTTGGCCTCAATCTCTTTGATGACGTCCGGCATGTCGAGCCGGATATGCGTCAGCGCTCTTCCGTTCGGCATCGCCGATTCCCGTTTGTAATACTCCACTACCACCAGCTTGCCATCCGCCCGCAGCGCTTTGTGAATGGTTGCCAGCATCTTATCCGGATAATCGAAATGGTGGTATACGTCAAGCGCCAGCACCATGTCCACCTGTCCCTCGGGCAGATTGCAATCGGTGTCCGTGCCCTTGACGAAGCTCACATTTTGCAGGTTCTGGTTGGTGGCGCGCTGCTTCGCCGCCGCCAGAAAGTCGTCGTAAATATCCTCGGCAATCACGCGTCCCGAAGGCCCAACGCGACGACTCAGGAACGGCACCATGTAGCCGATGCCGGTGCCGATGTCCGCCACGGTCATGCCCGGCAGCAGCATCATTTCGCGGATCAGCACGCCCGGTTTTTCCGTGGCGTCGCGCTCCGGCGACCCCAGCCCGGCGGCCACCGCCTGCCGTTGTTCCGGAGTCTTATATCCCGAATTAGCCTGACTCGCCACCTGCGCGGCGAGTGTCCCCGCAAGCGCCAGGGACAGAAGTATGGCCAGTGGTTTCATGGTCGATATCGCCAGGTTGACAGACGAAAGCGTCTGTCCCACGGTTGGCAGGCGAAAGCGCCGGCGCCACAAAAACGCAAACCTATTTGCAAAAGCACAAAACCGCGGGGTCACTGCTGCAGGCCATAACTTCATAACGACGTCTCCATCGGCAGCGCCAGCGGCGCTTCCTCCATGAAATCGAGCTGCGCCATTTCCTGGAGCGCTTCGCGCATCGAATGTTCGTAGGTGGGCTCGGCGATGATCACGAACGGCAGGTCGCGGCGGTTCTCGCTGGGCTCCTGCAAAACCGCTTCCACGCCAATATTCTTCCGCATCAGGATTCCCGCCAGGGTAGCGATGATGCCAGGCCGGTCGTCCACGCGGAAGCGCAGGTAGTAGGCGCGCTTCTGGAACATAATCGAAACCGGCATATTCTCGCCCAGCCGTTCATGCGCGAAGGGCGAAACGCGCTCGGGGCTGCCGCTGCGGATCTCGCGCGCCACGCGCATCAGGTCGCTGGTCACTGCCACGCCCGTGGGCAGCGCCCCGGCGCCCCACCCGTAATAGAAAGTATCCTCGCCGTACTTGCCGCGCACCCACACCGCGTTGTACGCGCCCTGCACACCGGCGAGAATTGTCGACGCCGGAATCAGCGCCGGCCGCACATAGAGCACCAGCCCTTCGGGAATCTTGCGCGCGCCGCAGATCAGACGGATGGTGTGCTTCAATTGGGCCGCGTAGCGAAAGTCCACTGGAGTCACGCGCCGGATGCCTTCCACGAAAATATCCGACTGCGTAATCTTCTCGCCGAAGGCCAGCGCCGCCAGCAGCGTCAGCTTCGAGCGTGCGTCGAAGCCATCGATATCCGCGCTCGGGTCGGCCTCCGCATAACCCAGCTTTTGCGACTCTTCGAGCACCGTGGCGAATGGCGCGCCGCGCTTTTCCATTTCCGTGAGGATGTAGTTGCACGTGCCATTGAGGATTCCGTAAAGCGCCATCACGTTATCGCCCGAAATGCCCTCGCGCAGAACCGCGTGAATAGGAATGCCTCCGCACACGCTGGCTTCCATGGCCAGGTTGATGCCCGACTTGATGGCGCGGTCCCAAATCTCGGGCCCGCATGCGGCCATCAATTCCTTATTGGCGGTCACTACCGACTTGCGACTCTGAATCGCGGCTTCGATAATCTCGGAAGCTACGCCTGTGCCACCCACCAACTCGGCGACAATCTGTACGTCGGGATGTGTTACCACTTCCCGCCAGTCGGTGGTTTTGAAAACTTCGCCGATGCCCGGCGGAAGCTGCCTGGCGTGAACCGACCGGCTGCACACCGCCGCGACTTTCAGCCGGAACCCCAGCTTGAGGGCGATCTGGTCCGCGTTCTCCACCAGAATGGCGAGCGTTCCCGAGCCGACATTTCCCAGGCCCACTATGCCAACTCTTACTTCCTCCATATCTCGTTATGATAACAAGGGCGTGCTTATGAAACCCGTCTTTACGAAACCCGCCTCTGTCAACTCTTGGCTGCGGCGCAGCGGGCTGATAATCCTGCTCGCGGCAATTTCCAATGTGGCCTCGCCGCAGCGCGGAGGGGACCCTTCGACGCCGCCACCGCTGTCGGGAGAGGCCAAACTGCCCAACGGCAAATCGCAACGCGATGAGATCCTGAAGGCCGAGCACGAACAGAACCTCAAGGACGCCGCGCAGCTTGTCGATTTAGCGCAACAATTGCAACAGGACCTGGAAAAGAACGACACCTTCGTTTTTTCCATCTCTACTTTGAAGAAGACCGACGACATTGAGAAGCTGGACAAAAAGATCCGCAGCCGTTTGCGCCATTAGCGTGCTGGCGCGCATCGCGGCCGCGGCGCAAGCGCCCCAGCCCGCCATCGCGCTGGTGGACCCGGCCGACGCCCAGCAGTGGCGCAAGTGGACGCAGGAACTCGGCTGGCAGTTGATTATTCCCACCGTCCCCAACGGCGCCAGCGCCGACTCGCGCGTAGAAGCCGTCGCCGCCGCCGTTCAGGCAGCCATTAAGGATGCCGCCGCCGGCCCCGCCCACATCTACCTGGCCGGCCGCGCGGAGGCTGCCGCGGCCGTTTATTACGTCATTTCGCGCGTGCCCGATCTTTGGGCGGGCGGACTCGCGCTCGGCGGGTCGCCCAAGCCGGCGCTCGATACCGGCCGCGTCTTCGCGGTTAATTTCAGCGATGCGCCGGTTTTGTGGATCAGCGATGGCGCCGGTGACTCCGAGTTGACGGCACAACTCAAATCGGCGGGGCTAAACGTGGAATGGCGCAGCGCCAAGAACGTCAGCATCGCGCAGGTATTCGCCACGCTCTTGCAGCACGTTCACACGGAGTTTCCGGACCACGCCGATTGCGAAACCAACGCGCCCAAGTTCGCGCATTGCTATTGGATGGAACCCACCAAGTTCGACGTCGCCGAGCGCAACGAAGTGCTGTCGTCCAGCCGTACGGTGCTTGGATCGGGAGCGTCGCTGGCCCTGGGCGAGTTCGGTTACAAACTGGACGACCCCGGACCGGGCGTTCTGGTCACCGCTCTGCCCAAAGACTACGCCGGCCCGCTGAAAATCGGCGACCGCCTGACGGAGCTCGACGGCCAACCCATCATAAACGCGCGCGACTACAGTGACCGCATGAACAAGATGTACGCCGAAAAGCCGATGGCCGGCATGGTGGAGCGCGGCAAGGAGATGATTCGCTTCGAGACGCGGGTTATCCTGCCCAGCCCCGATGCCTTTGTCACGGCCCGCGTGCAGGGCACGCACAGTCCCGAAGATAAGACCATCCGGATTATCAGCCGCTCAGTCACTGAGCTGCGAGTGACCGTTCCGCAAGCGTGGGTTCCGGCCGATCTTTACTGGAACGGAGTCCCGGTGGAAGATCTGTCCAAGCCCGGCTGTTATCTGCTGACTATCGATCAGGAGCTATTGAATGCCGCGCCCTGCGCCAAGTAATCGCCGGCTTCTGCGCGCACCTAAGAGCGAGCCGAGAGACGCCGCTTTTCGCAAAGCTATCCGCCAGATACCGCGCGGCAAAGTGGCCACCTATGCACAGGTTGCGGCGGCCGCGGGATACCCGCTCTATCATCGCCAGGTGGCGCGGCTGCTGCGCCAGGCGCCCACGGGTTCACTGCCGTGGCAGCGCGTAGTGGGCGCGGGCGGCCAGATCAAGCTGAAGTTCGAAGCCGCACTGGAGCAGCGCACGCGCCTCGAAATGGAAGGCGTGCGCTTTCACGGCAAGCGCATCGATATGGTGGAACACCAGCATCGGTTCCGGACTTGGGAATTCGAGTGAGTCACTTGAGTGACAGCCGATATGCCATCCGGGATGTCACTTACTTTCGTGACTTTCTGCATGGAGTGTGGTCGGCCTATATGGCGACCACTGGCTTTCGGCTGCTTTAGCTTGCCCTTGGGTGAGCGAAGGTCGCCGCGCGCCGCTTCGCGGCACTCACCCGATGGCAAGCTAAAGCATACCCCACCAATATGCGCAACCACTTCGGACGCTGTGTTTAGCAGCCTCACTGCCTGATTCGCGGTGATGCCTGCCAAATCGCGGGGATCGCGAAAATGCGCCTTGACAACCGCTGGCAGACCGCCTGTTTGCAACGCTTGCCATGTTGCACGCGGCTATCGGCATCTACGGCCTCCTAAGCTATTGGGTAATTGTGCGCGAATCCGAAATCGCCATTCGCCTCGCACTTGGCGCGCGGCCGCTCACTATCCTGCGTTGGACCGGCCTGCACGCACTCCGCCTCACGGCGATTGGAGTCGCCGCCGGCCTGCTGGGGGGATGGGCTGCGGCCGGAACTCTCGGAAAGCTGGTTTACGGCGTTCCAGCGAGGAATCCCGCGACCATGTTTGCAGCTGCTGTTGCAGTTACGCTGCTTGCGGTTGCCGCTGCGGCAATACCGGCCTGGCGCGCCGTGCGAGTGGATGCCGCGCGGCGGTTCCATCACGCCTGGAGGCTTTCGCACCAACTGCCCCGCAGAGTGGCAAGCCGCGAATGGCGCCGGTTCCTCCGGCATTTTACGCGATGCCAGGAGGCCGATTGACAATCGGCCGCAGGTTTTCAACCTGCCCCACAAAAAAGGAATGGATGATAGGGGAAGAAGGGAATGGATGATAGCACAGTCGCCTTGGGGTATAGTTGACAATCATGACAATCATGAGCATGAGAATCGGCTCAGTACTCCTTGCCGGCGGACTGCTCGCCTCCGCCGTCCTTCGCGCGGAGAACACGCCGCCGAAAGCGTTGCTGGTGCTTTCCAAGAGCGACCACACACTCGCTATCGTCGATCCTTCGAGCCTGAAGGTTATCGCACGCATGCCTTCCGGACCCGATCCCCATGAAGTGGTCGCCTCTACCGACGGCAAGCTCGCGTTCATCTCGAACTATGGCGGCGGGGCGTATAACACTTTGACGGTGGTCGACCTGGTGGCGCAAAGGACTTTGCCTGTGGTGGACCTCGGGGCGCTGCGCGGACCTCACGGCCTGATGTTCGTAGGCGGCAAGGTCTGGTTCACGGCGGAAGCGGCTAAGGCGATCGGCAGCTACGACCCGGCCACCAAGACTATCGATTGGATACTGGGCACGGGTCAGAACCGAACGCACATGATATATGTCTTCGACGACCTCAAGAGACTGATCACTTCGAACGTCAGCTCTGCGACTATGACGATCGTCGAAAAAAGCAGCGGAGGCGGGCGTGGGCCTGGGCGCGGACCGGGGCCCGGCGGTCCGCCCGGTGCTCCGCCTGGGCAGCCGAATGGGCGTGGTCCCGGCGGCCCGCCTCCCGGAATGCAGAACGGTCCAGGCCGCGGCCCGATGGGTGCTCCGCAGGGAGATTGGGACGAGACTGTGGTCGCAGTGGGCCGCGGCGCCGAAGGGTTCGACGTTTCGCGCAATGGCAAGGAAATCTGGGCGGCGAACGCTCAGGACGGCACTATCTCCATTGTCGATATCGCCGGCAAAAAAGTGAGTCAGACGCTGGACGCGAACGTCATGGGGGCTAACCGCCTCAAATTCACGCCGGATGGAAAACTGGCGCTGGTCTCCACATTGAACGGCCCCGACCTGGCGATATTTGACGCGGCCACCCGGCGCGAAGTGAAGCGGGTCAAGATTGGCCGCGGCGCAGCCGGCATACAGATGCAGCCGGACGGCTCGCGCGCGTTTGTCGCCTGCACGCCCGACGACTACGTGGCCATCGTCGATCTGAAAACATTGCAAGTGACCGGCCACATCGACGCGGGCAAAGAGCCCGACGGCCTTGCCTGGGCGGTTCAACGCTGAGAGCGATTCGACGACGAAGCTATCGTTCCGGTTCCACCGCGGCGGAGGCGCTTCGAAGCGGCGGCTGTGGCTTCTTGGGCGCTCCCACATAAGCGTACGGATCTTCGGGCGGCTCCGGCTCGCGTTTTAACAAGCGTCTGATCTGATGCAGAAGTCGCTGGAGCCGGCTGTCCTGGGAATGGTCTGTCATGGCGCCCCCTCACCGACAAGCATAGCTCTGTTCCTAATGCGCCGCAGCTTCAACTCAAACAGGCAAGCCGCAATACTGTTCCCTTTACGGGTCCGGTTCGAAGCGCGTTCGCGCGAGTGTGAACGCTGCACGCATGTGCCCAGAGGTCGCCCAGTGCGCCACGATCTGGTCCGTCTGCACTAAGTGAAAAGTATCGAGGCAAGCCGAACTGGTGCGGGTTCTGGCGAAACGGATTCACCACCGCCGCGTTCGGGGTCCCGATGGAAAGCCCTTGCTCAACAGCAGTGACGAGGTCGTCAGCCGGTTCGGGACACCCTTTAATGCATCCGCCACGATCGCGCGCCCGATGCGATATCCCTGGCAACTTGGAGGACGGCCGGCAATTGGCCAACGATTCGCGATCCCGGACATTGGGGATGCCCGCCGTATTGTGCATGAAATCCAAGTCCGGAATTCAAAGGACCATAGAACGGCGAGTTAATAGGTACTTTGTTTACTTGCGGGCCGGAGATGGATGCTAAAAAATTAAGTTGCAAAGCAATACTGCTGTGAACCTGGTTCGCCCATGCGAGAATGTTCCCCATCATTTCTACTTGATCGTCAGTCAATTGGTCCCCTGGCATTCCGACGTTCTCGACATGTATCGCATGTGGATTTGACGCCCCTGCGCCCCAACAAATTAATTTCGTATCGGCAAATTGTTCGATTTGCCCGTTTTTTTCAATGCCGAAATGCGCACCGGCGTATTGTTCCTTCTCCGGCAAGGCTCTCCCATTTATTATCTTCGGATATGTTTCGAACCAACCCCTAGTGCTGGCATTGCTGGGGCCTTCCGATATGTGCGCAATTACAGTTGAATACAGGCGTCCATTCGATACACTGTCGTAAATGTACTTAAGATTCTGAGTGACAATGTTCTGTCTTGCCAGAAAGCAAATCGCCATAGGATCATCCTCCTCCAGCCGAAATGACGAGCTATCACCAGATGAGCGTTCGTCGGCCACCCACTGTCATAGTAAGTTTGCGGACTCGCGCATGGACTGACCCTACCACGTTTCTGGAAAATAGCCAAACATAATTCCCTTGACGTCCGGTAATTGCACAGGAATGCCTGAGAATAAACGAAGCGCGTCCACACGATTGTGAACGCTGCACGCACGAGTGCGTGCGCCACGATCTGACTCACCCACGGCCGATGAACGGCATCTTCGTAGCCATCACGGTCATGAAGAGAACGTTCGCGTCGAGCGGCAGACTCGCCATGTAGACAATCGCATCGGCGACATGCCGCACGTCCATGGTCGGCTCGGGCATTATTGCGCCGCTGGCTTGCGGAACGCCCGCGGCCATGCGCCCCGTCATTTCGGTTCCGGCATTGCCGATATCGATCTGGCCGCAGGCGATATCGAACGCGCGCCCATCGAGGGCGATCGATTTCGTCAGCCCCGTGATGGCGTGCTTGGTGGCCGTGTATGGGGCCGAGTTGACCCGCGGCGCATGCGCCGATATCGAGCCGTTGTTGATGATCCGCCCGCCCCGCGGCTGCTGGGCTTTCATCATCCGCATGGCGTGCTGCGCGCATAGAAACGCGCCGGTGAGGTTGACAGCGACCACAGCGCTCCACTGCTCATAGCTGATATCTTCCATCGGTACGCCTGGGGCGCCGATGCCGGCGTTGTTGAAGAGCAGATCGAGGCGTCCGAATGCGTCTTTTATGCCGGCGAACAGGGCGTCCACCGACTCGGGTTGGCCCACATCCGTTGGGATGGCCAGCATACGTCCGCCCTGCGGATTGGCGGACGCCGCGGTCGCCTCTAATCCGGCAGCGCGGCGGCCCGCCAGCGCGACGGAATATCCAGCCGCTTGCAGTCCAAGAGCGGCAGCCCGGCCGATGCCGCTGCCGGCGCCGGTGACCAAAGCGAATTTGCCATTAGCGGTCATGCCGCCCAGCTTAGCAGACCGTCACGTGTGGCGAAGCAAGCCGCCTGAAGGCGGCTGTTGGCAGGCGAAAGCGCCTGCCCCACATATAATGTAGAAACCCCAGAAGCCGCCTGACAGGCGGCTGCAGCCAGGATTGGCTGCCCCACTTATGCCTCCATGCCCATCTGCGTCAGCCTGTACCGCAGCGCATTCCTGGTCAGCCCCAGCAGGCGCGCCGCCTGGCTCTTGTTGCCGTCCGCACGCCGCAGCGCCTCGCGGATGATCTCCCGCTCGTATTGATCGAGCGTCATACCGTCGGGCAAAAAATGCGGCGCGTCACTCGGGCTTTGCGTCCGCGGGCGCGCGCTTTCCATCTTGATATCCGCCGCATCGAGCTCCGTTCCGGCGCACATCACCAAGCTGCGCTCGATCACATTTTCCAGCTCGCGCACGTTGCCCGGCCAACGGTAAGCCATCAGCTTTTCCATGGCGGCGTCGGTGATCGATTCCACGCGGCAGCGCGTCTCCGGCGCCAGCTTGTGGACGAAATGATTCGCCAGAAATGGAATGTCCACCTTCCGCTCGCGCAACGAGGGAATATCGATCGGCACCACGTTCAAACGATAGTAGAGATCTTCGCGAAAGGTACCCTGCTCGAGCGCCGCGCGCAGATCCTGATTGGTCGCGGCGATCACGCGCACGTCAATGTGCCTCGTCACGTTGCTGCCCAGGCGCTCGAATTCACGCTCCTGCAGGATGCGCAGCAGCTTCACCTGAATGCCGCCGGGCACGTCGCCGATTTCGTCCAGAAACACGGTGCCCGTATCGGCCTGTTCGAACTTGCCGGGCTTCGATGTATTGGCGCCGGTGAATGCGCCCTTTTCGTAGCCGAAAAGCTCGCTCTCCATCAGGTTCTCGGGGATCGCCGTGCAGTTGATCTTCACCAGCGGGCGGTCGCGCCGCGGCGAATGAAAATGAATGGCGCGCGCGATCAAATCCTTACCGACGCCGCTTTCGCCTGCCAGCAGAACTGTGGCGCGGGTGGGGGCCACGCGCTCGATCACCGCGAAGATTTCCTGCATGCCGGGGCTGCGTCCGATGATGTTGTCGAATTCGTAGCGCCGTCCCAGCTCTTCCTTCAACTCGCGATTCTCATCGCGCAGAGCCCGCACTTCGAGAGCTTTGTAGACCACCTGCATCAGGTGATCGAGTGAAAACGGCTTCAGCAGGAAATCCGTGGCGCCGGCCTTCATGGCTTCCACGGCGGTCTCCACGCTGCCATACGCGGTCATCATCACGACCGGCGTCTGCGCGTTCTGGCGGCGGATGAGCGAGAGGAACTTCAGGCCATCCATATTGGGAAGCTTGAGATCGGTCAACACCAGGTCGGCGCGGTCCACAATCTTCAAGCCCTCTTCGGCCATGGCGGCCTTATCCACATCGAAACCGGCCGAGGTGAGCTGCAGCTCGATCACGCGGCGGAGTTTCTCTTCGTCTTCGACGACCAGAATGCGTTTTTTCATGCGGCGGGTTGGGGGACGGCTGGGCGCATCGGCAGGAGCACCTGAAAGACGCTGCCTTTGCCGGGTTCGCTTTCCACCGCTATTTTACCGCCGTGCTCGTCGACGATCTTCGAGACGATGGCGAGGCCGAGCCCCACGCCTTGCGGCTTGGTGGTGAAGAACGGATTAAAAATCGCGCCGAGGTTCTTGGCATCGATACCGGAGCCGCGATCGATCACGGAAATTTCGGCCATGTCCGCCGCCATGCGCATCTTGACCGTCACGGCCCCGCCGGGAGCGGTGGCCTGCACCGCATTGAGGATCAGGTTGTAGAGCACGCGCTCCATCAGCTCGGCGTCGAAAGAGAAGGGCGGAATCTCGGGCGCGTAGTTCTTATAGATGGCGATGCCCGGATTTTCGCGCTCCACGTTGGCCACGGCGCGGTCGATGGTTTGCGTAAGGTCGGCCATATCGGGGCGGAGCTCGAGCGGCCGCGCGAAGTGCAGAAAACGGGTGATCAGCGAATTGGCGCGGTCCACTTCCGACGCGATGAAGCCGGCCACTTCGCGCGCCACGTCATTTTCGGCGCTGACGCTGCGGGTAAGCATTTCGGCCGAGCCGCGGATGGTCCCCAGTGGATTGCGTAGCTCGTGCGCGAGCCCGGCGGAGAGTTGTCCCAACGCGGCCAGACGGTCGGAACGGCGCACGGCCTCTTCCGCCTGCCGGATTTGAAGATTGGCTGACGAGAGTTGCTCGGCGGCGCGAAGGGATCGTTGGGTTTGGATGCGCAGCCCTTCGGCGAGCGCGTTGGCAAGCGTCCCCACCATCGCCAGAAAGACCACGCGGAGAACCAGTTCGCTCTTGTCGAAGGCGTCGAGTTGTTCGTAACAGTGCTGCTCAAACGGTCCGCGGCACCAATTGACGAAGAAATAGAAGGAAAGATAGGCGGCCGCGGCGACAATGGAAACGGCCAGTGTTCCGCCAACGCCAAGCGCCGTGGCGGCTGAAAGCACCGGCAGCGCCAGCAGCACCCAGTAAGAGCTCTGCAGGATGCCGGTATATCCGATCAGGAGATACACCAGCAACAGTTTCAGGGCGATCCAGAAGATGCGGCTCCTGGTGGTAGAGATCGCCGGGATCTTCGATTCGAGCACCTGAACTACGGCCAGCGCCACCAGCATGGAAACTTCGGGCTCATCGCGCGTCTGGCTGACTGCGATGAGAACTGCGAAAACCGCAATCCAGATGAAATCCTGCAATCTGACGAAGCGTGCAAGCGGTCGGTCGGACACGCGGCTATTATCCCTGACGGGATTATGCCACAATGTGAAATATAGTCTCATGCCCAACCCTAGCGCGCTCCATCGGGACCGAATTGTGCGTCCGGATGCGCAAACCGTCAATGATCCACAGGACACCGCCCCTGTGCCGTCTGAAGAGTCGTTCGGCGACATTCTTACTGAATACGAACAGTCTCACTCGCACAAGCCCGACAAGCGAGAGAGCGGTCTCGAAGGAACTGTAGTCGCGGTCACCGCCGATTCGGTCTTCATCGATATCGGGTACAAGATCGAAGGCATCGTTCCTCTGGCGGAATTCGTTAACGCCGGCGAGACCGTGAAGCGCGGCGACAAACTGCCGGTTTCCATCAAGGGGCGCGGGCCTGAGGGCTACTACGAGCTGTCGCGCATCAAGGTGGAACGGCCGAAGGACTGGTCTTCGCTGGAGAAGGCATTTGCGGATAAGGTGGCTATCGCCGGCACTGTCGCGGCGGTGGTGAAGGGCGGGCTGAGCGTGGACGTGGGCGTGCGCGCGTTCATGCCCGCCTCGCGCAGCGGCGCCAAGGATGCGGCGGAGATGGAAAAGCTGATCGGCCAGGAGATCCGCTGCCGCATTATCAAGCTGGACGTGGCCGATGAAGACGTGGTGGTGGATCGCCGCGCCGTGCTGGAAGAGGAAGAGCGCTCGACGAAAGAGAAACGCTACTCCGAGGTGACGGAAGGCGAGACGGTTCACGGCACGGTGCGCAGTTTGACGGATTTCGGCGCGTTCGTGGATATCGGCGGCGTGGACGGCCTGTTGCACGTGGCCGATATTTCCTGGGCGCGAGTGAACAAGCCGGCCGACGTATTGAAGGTTGGCGATGCGGTGGAAGCCAAGGTGCTGAAGGTGGACGCGGCCAAGAAGCGGATTTCGCTTGGCATGAAGCAGCTTCAACCGCATCCATGGGATTTGGCGAGCGAGAAGTATAAAGTGGGCGAGCGCGTAACGGGCTCGGTGACGCGCGTGGCCGATTTCGGAGCCTTCGTGGAGCTGGAAAAGGGAGTCGAGGGACTGATTCACCTATCCGAAATGTCGTGGTCGAAGAAGGCCCGGCGTCCGGCGGACGTCGTGAAGGCGGGCGACCAGGTGGAAGTGGTGATTCTGGGCGTGAACCAGGCGGACCGGCGGATTTCGCTGGGGTTGAAGCAGGCGCTGGGCGATCCGTGGGCCGATGCGGCGCAGAAGTATCCCGTGGGCTCGGTGGTGGAAGGCCCGGTCGCCAAGATGGAAAAGTTCGGCGTGTTCGTGCAGATTGCCGAGGGTGTGGACGGCATGATCCACATCGGCGATATCAGCGCGGAGAAACGCATCAACCATCCGCAGGAGGTGCTCAAGACGGGCCAGGTAGTTAAGGCCCAGGTGCTTGAGATCGATACGGAAAAGCGGCGGATTCGCCTGGGCATGAAGCAACTGGTGCCCACCAGTCTCGACGAGTTCATCGCCGAGCATAAGGAAGGCGACGTGGTGACGGGCCGCATGACCGATGTTTCGAGCGGCCGGGCTAAGGTGGAGTTGGGCGACGGCATCCACGCCACGTGCCGCCTGACTGCGGATGCCTCGAAGCCGGCGGAGCAACGGCAGGATTCGAAGGTGGATCTTTCGTCGCTCACCTCCATGTTGGAAGCCAAGTGGAAGGGTGGGGAAGGCGGCGGAGAGTCGAAGGCGGAGAAGCCGCGGGCGGGTCAGGTGCGGAGCTTTCGGATTGTGAAGCTGGATGCGGCGGCTAAGAAGATCGAATTGGAATTGGGGTAGGAGCCGACGGGTTCGGTAGGCATCGAGCCGCACTGCCGCCTCTGGCCACCTATGGCTCGTGAGAGTCTTCACAAAGACTACGCGCGATTCCGGGCATAGCCGGCCTCTGGTTCTTCGGCCCATGATAGGATAAGTCCAATTGGAGGCCGACAGATGGCTAACTGCTCCAGACGCAATTTCCTGAAGACCGGACTCGCCGCGGGCGTGCTCGCGGGGACCGGAAGCTTGCCGATGCGGGCGGCCCGTGGCACGGCTACGGATTGGGTGACGCTTGGCAAATCCGGCGTCAAGGTAACGCGGCTCGCGTTCGGCACCGGGACCATCAGCGGGAAAACGCAGCGCGACCTGGGGCAGGACCAGTTCACCAGGCTGGTGCGCCACGCGTACGACCGGGGCATTCGCTTCTTCGAGACCTCGGAGACTTACGGCGAGATGCACCGGATGCTGGGCGTGGCGCTGAAGGGCATTCCGCGCGATTCGTACCGGCTGATGTCTAAGGTGACGACGCGCGAAGGGGTCGATCCGCAGGCAAAGATCGATGAGCTGCGCAAGCTGGCGAATACCGATTACTTCGACATTATGCTGATGCATTATCAGCACGTGGCCACTTGGCCGACGGACACTGTGCGGTGGCAGGAAGGGATTCTGCAAGCACAGTCGAAAAAGATTGTGGTGGGGCACGGTGCGTCAGTGCACGGGCTGCCGGCGTTGCGCCGGTTTCCGGGAAACCAGTGGTTGGATATCGCTATGATCCGGATGAACCACAAGGGCACGAAGATGGACGCCGAAGATTTCAACACGAACGGGGCCGGGGACGTGAGCGAGGTGGTTACGCACGTGAAGCAAGTCCACGCGCAAGGCATGGGCGTGATCAGCATGAAGCTAGTGGGGGAAGGCGCCTTCACGAGCCGCGAGGACCGGCAGGCGGCGATGAAGTTTGCGTTCAATAATGCGGGCGTGGATGCCGTGACGGTCGGCTACAAGAGTACGGCCGAAGTGGACGAAGCGATTGAGAATTTGAATCAGGCGCTGGCTGTTTAGAAGCGAAGAGCGTTCACACGAGTGTGAACGCTGCACGCATTAGTGCGTGCTCCACGATTTGGTCTACTGCACTTGGGCCAACCTGCGGCTACTTCAAGAACTTCAGCAGCGGTGGATAGAACACGTCCGGCGCTTCCAGGTGCGGCACGTGTCCCAGGTTTGGCAGAATTACCAGCTCCGCGCCTGGAATGGTATCCGCGACGTGCTTCGCCAGTTTCGGAAAATCCGCCCCGTCTTTCTCGCCGCCGATCACGAGAGTCTTCACCTTGATTTTCGCCCAGTCGTATACCACCGGGTCGAGATACAGCATCTGCTGATAGATGGACCGCACCATGGCGAGGCGCGGCCAGTCGCCGCTCAGCGTGGGCGCGTAGAGAATCCGCACATACCGTTCATACTCCGGCTTCCACGCGCCGGGCGACGGGAAATAGCGCCGGATGTTGGCATAGAATCCCTGCCAGCGCTGATCGTTGGTCTGCGCCATAGCGGCTTTGTAGGCATCGTCCGCGCTGCGCCAGGGACGCTCGTAGCGGATGTCGGTCAGCCCGATCGGATCGTAGATTACCGCCCGCTCGGTGATGTCGGGAAACGACGCGGCGAACCGCGCGGCCAGCATCCCACCCATGGAGTGTCCCACGATGGTGACCTTGGCGATCTGCAGCGACTCCAGAAGGCGGCGGCTGTTCAGCGCCATGTCGTGAAAATTGTAGGGAATGATGGGCTTCGACGATCGCCCGAAGCCGATCTGGTCGGGCACGACCACGCGGAAGCCCTGCTGGCGCAAAACCTCGATGGGCCCCGCGAAATAGAAGCCGCCGAAATTCATTCCGTGGAACAGCACCACGGTGCGCCCGTTCGGCGGTCCCGCGGGCGGCACGTCCATGTAGGCCATACGGACGTCCTGGCCGTAGAGCGTCAACGGCAGGTAGGAAACCGGGTACGGATACGCAATATCCTCGTAGGTGATGCTGCCGGGCTTGACGTCCGCGGGCGCCTTGGGCGGCGCATCGCTCTGGGCGAAAAGCGATAGGGCGAGGCATAGAAGCAGTGAGACGGCCCGCATGGGAAAAACCTCCGTGCTCATAGTATGCAACAGCGATTAGGGGCGGCAGCTCACTTAAAGGGGGAGCCGGGAATTCCTCTGGCGCCATATTCAGAAGCGCTTGGCGGAGAGGGCGCGCTTCTGCGGATGCCGATATGGCCAGCCGCGGGCTGATCCTGAAGATTCTGTCTATCGCTTAATGCTCTTACAATCTGGTCCGTCCGAGCGACTGAACCGAGCTGTGCGCACAAACCGACTGCGCGCTCGGCGCGACAGAAGCGGCGTCGATGGCAGCTTTAGCTTCAAATGCCTTACGCGCATTATCGAACATAAGGAGAGGTTATCTAGGTTATCTAGGGCTATTCGTTGACCGGCGGATGAACCGCTGATAGAGTGAGAACGGTACCCGCACTGCCCAAAGGAGAGGCGGCTCATGACCGGAATCCAGTTCGTGACCGATGAAAAGGGCCGCAAGGTGGCCGTTCAAATCGATTTGAAAAAATACGGCGCGAGATTAGAGGATTTTTGGGACGGACTGATTTCCGAGTCGCGTCGCAACGAAAAGGGGATACCGATTGAGAAGATCAAAACGGACCTCTCAAGGCGCGGCCGGATCCGTGGGTGAGTATTCCGTTGAGGTAAAGCCGCCCGCGCGGAAGGAACTCGAAGCCCTGTCGGACAATGCGCTGGCCCGCGTCGTCAAGAAGATCGAGGCTTTGGGCCATGCACCACGGCCCACTGGATGTAAGAAGCTCAAGGGCTACAAAGATCAGTGGCGCGTACGGGTCGGTGACTGGCGAGTGGTCTATATCATCGACGACATAGCAAAGCTTGTGAGCGTCACGCGGATTGCTCATCGGCGCGAGGTTTACGAACGATGACCGCAGGCGATGCGCTCGTCCCAATCGACAACGACGCTGCCAGGCCGGCGCTCATCGCCGGAGCGGGGGATCGCGCTGCCATACGCTTCCTTCCGCGGGCGCGCCTTGGGCGGCCATCGCTCTGGGCGAAGAGCGATCCGGCGAAGCGCAGAAGCAAAAAAACTTCCGTGCTCATAGTATGCAACGGCGATTGGGGGCGGTGGCAGCTCACTTTAAAGGGGAGCCGGAAATTCTTCTGGCGCCATATTCAGGAGCGCTTGGCGGAGAGGGCGCTTCTGCGGGTGCCGATATGACCAGGCGCAGGCTGATCCTGAAGATTCTGTCTATCGCTTAATGCTCTTACAATCTGGCTTCCTTGACACAGACACCAAGCAGTGTGCTATTTTTTTAGCAATATGACTAAGAAGAGCGGTGCTTTCTGCGGCCCCGGTTTTCGCCCGGTCCGCTTCGCTGTACTCTTGTTCGCGGTTTTCTGCTGGCCCGGGAGAGCGCAAGTAGCAGCCACCTCCCCTGTCCAGTCGCTTTTGAAGGAAGGCGACCGCGCATTTGCAAAAGGAGACTATGACGCCGCGCGACGTTCATTTGAGAAGGCTCTGCAAATCGCGCAGCAATTGCCAGCCGATTCGCCAATTCGCTATGACGTGCTGAAGCGTCTTACTTCAACCAGCGCAGCATCTGGGAAATTCGCCGATGCCGAACGGTTTCTGACGCAAGCGGTGGAGTGGCGCGAATCCAACGTCGGCGCGAATGACCCAAAGATCACCGACGACTTACTGCTTTCGGTAAGCCTTAACATGAGAACGGGGGAGTTTGACCGCGCGCTTGCCACAGCGCAGCGTGTTCAGGCCATGCACGTCGAAGCATTGACGTCAGAGAGCATACCGGTTGCGGACGATCTTGTTCGTATTGGTCAAATTTATCTAGCGGAAAAGAAACCCAACGACGCGCTGCGCTCTCTGGCAACAGCGATAGGCGTCCGGATAAGGCTCGTGGGTTCGCTCGACCCTGGGCTGCTCCCTGCTCTGGACGAGATCAATGTAGCTTACAGAGCAATCGCCGGCGGAGACAACCGCGGCTTGTGTCCCGGCTGTGAGGGAGGCTACCAGCAAGCTCTTGCCATTCGCGAAACGCTTTACGGCGCGAACAGCAACGAACTGATCTCCACCATCGAAAGCCTTGCCGACGTTTACTCCAGCGAAGGGATGTTGTCGGCCGCTGAACCTCTCTACCTTCGTTTGCTGGCACTCTGGGAAAGCCTCGTAGGGAAAGACCACCCCATGGTAGCGGTAACACTCGACAAGTTGGTGGTGTTTTATAACAAGGAGGGGGACCCGGAGAAGGCGCGAGCCGCCTTGGCGCGGTCGGTGGCCATTCGGGCGCGTTTCCTCGCGGTGGGCTTGTCGCATCAGGCGGCTGACGCAATTGCACAAAACCGTCAGGAGCAGGCAAAGGCATTGTACGACCGGGCTCTTGCAGCCCTCGGCGCACCCGACCTCGAAAACAAAGAGCTAGTCACGCAGATCAGGGAAGCTTTAGGAAAACTCCAAAGCCCACCTCCAAAATAATTGCACCTGTGCGAGGCAGGATTCTTGACCCTAACATTTGAAACATGTCAGCCCCGCGATTGGCGGGCGTTCCGGCGACGTGTCAAAACTACCCCCTTGCGATACACCTCACGGACCAGAGAGGCTCAAGTAGGCGCAAGCCTAAACCCGGCAGGATCTTATTCCTCAGCGGACCTCGGCGATAGCAACCGCGCCCGCCGCGGCATGGGGTACATGCGCATCGTTGGGGTATTGCTCCAGCGCGACCCGGAACGCCCGCTCGCTCAAGCGCGGTTTGTTGGCCTTCAGTGCGGCGCGTCCCCATGGCTCGGCCACCGGGCGCGGGTAGTATGGCGGCTCGGTGTAGATCAGATGCCGCTCCGCTTTGCTGGCCTGCTCGAATAGCTTGAGAGCGCGGTCCGTGTGGCCGGCGGCCAGCTCGAGGTGCGCCTGCATCTCTTGCCGCGCCACCTCCAACTCCGCGGGGTTCGCGCGATGCGTGCGCCCGCGGTAATCCGCCAGTGAGTCATCGAACTTCGCCGCCTCGCCGCGCGCCTTGGCGGCATCGCCCCGGTTGGCATACGCCAGCGCTCGCGCCCAGTGGCGCCAGGCCTCCTGCCGCGGGTGGGCCAAGACGGGCAGCATGTCGCCGGCCAGAATTGCGTCCCATTTCTCGAACTGGACTAAGGTGCGCAGCACGGCGAACCAGCCCTGAGCGGTGGCCGTGCTCACTCCATCCGCGGCGGCCTGCTGCGCGGGATTTTCCTTGAACTGAAGCAATTCGTTGGCGGCTGCAACGGCGTCGTCATACCGGCCTTCAAAGGAATAGGCGGTGGCGAGGTAGTGGACGTTGTGCCCGTGGTGGCCATTGCCATAGAGCTTGTCCTGCGCCATCCACATGCGCTCATTCACGGCGGCGGCGGCGAACGATTGCACGGCATCGCTCCAACGGCCGGTCTGCGAGTAAATATGCCCCGGCATATGGAGCGCGTGCGGAATGTTGGGGACCAGCTGTGCGTATTTCTCGCAGCTCGGCCACGCATCCCTGGCAAACGTCGAGCCTTCGAAAGCGTGGATGATGTAATGGTGCACGCCCGGATGGTCCGGCGCTTTAGGCAACAGCGCGCGCAGGATCGCGACGGCCTCCATGCTGGCTGGCGCCACCGGTTTCTTGTCCGGCTGGGTGAACCCGCGCATGATCATCAAGGCCAAATCGAGCTCGGCTTCCACTTCGCCCGGATGCGCGGCCAGTAATGCGCGCAGGCCCTTCACGAAAGCCTCCTCGGGATCTTTAGCCGCGGGGTCGCGGCGCGCGGCGATGGCGGCTATGTACAGCTTTTCGAGATCCGTGGCTTTGCCAGGCGACTGACTCAGCTCCACCGCCTTCACGGCCGCGGCGCGGGCGCGCGAGGTAGCGGGAGCCACTTGCTTGCCGAAGAAAGCGTCGAGCGTATCGATCTGGAATCGCGGACGCCAATCGCCGGCGGCCACCATGGCGATGCCCCAATACGGCATGGGCGCGGACGGGTCCAGCGCGGCGGCTTGCAAGAAGCTGCGCTCCGCCTCGCGCGCCCAGAACGAATGCATCTGAGCCACGCCCTGGTCGAAGAATCGCTGCGCGTCGGCGCTGGATGTGGTGATGGGCAGATGGACGGTTCCCATACCATCCAAAATCCTGGCGGGCAGTGTAGGGGCCAGCGCGCTGGGCGGCGGAACACAGTTGTCAGCGCTCTTCGGCTGCTGGGCGGTTGCAGTCAAGGCGGCGACCGATAACAGAGTGAGCGGCAGAGTCAGTTTCACGGATGATTCTCCAGTTGGCGCGCAATTAAGTGCGCCAGTTGATCGGGGCGATAGTTGGAGCCTTCGACCAGAGCGGCCAGCCGTCCATCGCGCCCGAAGATGGCGGTGGTGGAATTGTGGCCGATAGAGCCTTCGTCGGCCCAATAGATTTCGCCAAGCGCGGACGCCAGGGGAGCTACGCCTCCGGTGAGGAAGAGCCATCCCGGACCAGCGCCCCAGCGGCGCGCGTATGCGGCGAGAACCGCGGGCGTATCAAAATCCGGATCGACCGTCACGGAAAGCAGCACAAGATCTTCGCCGGCGGGGTCGCGAAACCGGCGCTGCAGCATGGCGAAGTTGGCGGAAAGGCGCGGGCAGACATCCGGCAGCGGGCAGCGCGTATAGATGAAATCGATCGCCACTACTTTGCCATGCAGATCGGCGGTGCGGACGGTGCGGCCGTTCTGGTCCGTGAGCCCGAAATCCGGAAGCCCGGCGCCGATGGCGAGTTTCTCTTTGGGCGCGGGGAGGGTAGCGTCGGGCGCGCCGCTGAGGCGAATGTTGCGGGCCACCGCTTCCGCCTTCGTCACGGAAAGATCAAACTGGATGCGGGCGCCGGGATGCAGGGCGGTAAGCTCCGCGGCGCTTTCCGCGCGAAACGGCATCAGCATCGCCGGCATGTAGCGGGCGATCTCCCGATGGGAAACGAGCATGGTGCGCGCCGGCGGATCTATAGCCACTACGATTCCGTCTACGGCGTAGGTTTTTGCCGCCAGCGGCAATGTGAGGAGGGCGAGCGTGGCAAGACGGTACGGCATTCGGCTGGAGTTATAAGGGATTTGCATTTGGCTATCCCGAGTTAACTGAGACTATAGCAAAGGCGGGGTCAGTGCTGAGGGTTTCGCACAAACTGTAGGGCGGCCCCCCTGGTCCGCGGCCGGCCCCCCTGGTCCGCGGCCGGCCCCCCTGGTCCGCGGCCGGCCCCCCTGGTCCGCGGCCGGCCCCCCGGTCGGTCTTTCAGGGATCGCGTCGGACTGATTTTGTGGAGCGAAGAGCGGGTCCAGGGGGACCCGCGCGGACCAGTGCGCCGACCAGGGGTCCGCCCTACTAACTTGTGCACAAGCGTTCATAATAGATTTGTGCCGCCATTGACTTTTTCTAAAGCCCGCGAAGTGGTGATCCAGAGCGTTCGCGCGGCGCGCCGGTTTCCGGGCATCGAAACAGCCGACCTTCTGGGCGCCGCGGGACGCGTGCTGGCGGAAGATATCAGGGCCGACCGCGATGCGCCGCCTTCATCGCGCTCCGTCCGCGATGGGTTTGCTATCCGCGCGGCCGAAGCGCCGGGCGAATTCCAAATCGTCGGCGAAGTGCGCGCGGGAAGCCGGTTCGAGGGCGCCGTCGAGTGGCGGCAGGCGGTGGAAGTTATGACTGGCGCGCCCATTCCGGAGGGCGCCGACTCGGTCGTGATGGTGGAGCACGTTGAGCGCGCCGGCAACCGCTTGACGGTGGACAAGCCGGTGGAGCCGCAGCAGTTCATCAATCCGATGGGCTGCGAAGCTGCGGCGAAGGAAGTAGTGCTGCGCGCGGGCAAGCGCCTCGACTATTCCGATATTGCGATGCTGGCGGCGTTCGGCCATCGGCGCGTCCAGGTTTATCGCAAGCTCACTGTGGCGATTGTCGCCACGGGCGACGAAATCGTCGATGTGGAATCGACGCCGGCCGACTATCAGATTCGCAACTCCAACGCCTATTCGCTGGCGGCGCAGGTGCTGCGCGCCGGCGCGAAGCCCTCCCTGCTGCCGGTGGCGCGCGACACGGCGGAAGAGACGCGGGAGATGATCGAGCGCGGCCTGGCGGCCGACCTGCTGCTGCTTTCTGGCGGAGTTTCGGCGGGCAAGTACGATGTGGTGGAAGGCGCGCTGGCCGGGCTGAGCGCCGAGTTCTACTTCGACCGGGTGCTGATTCAGCCCGGGCAGCCGGTGGTCTTCGGACGAGCGCGGGACAAGTTTTTCTTCGGGCTGCCGGGGAATCCATCTTCTACCATGGTGACTTTCGAAATCTTCGCGCGCGCGGCGCTTGAGCTGCTGTCGGGGCAAGACGAGGTATCGCTGCACATGCCGTTCGCGACGCTGACGCGCGAGTTCCGGCACCGCGCGGGCATCACGCGCTTTCTTCCGGCGCGCCTGAGCGAAGATGGCGCGTCGGTCACGCCTGTGGCGTGGCACGGCTCCGGCGACATTCCGGCGATGACGCGCGCCAATGCGTACCTGGTGGCCGATCCGGAATGCCCGGTCTACGAATCCGGGGCGCCGATCAGAGTGTTATCCAAGTGAAGAAACTCTCGCATTACGATTCGGCGGGCAGCGCGCGCATGGTGGATGTCTCCGCCAAAGCGGACACCAAGCGCACGGCTCGCGCTCACGCCTTTGTGCGCATAGCGCCGCGCGTGCTGAAAGAGCTGCCGCGGAACCCCAAGGGCGATCCGCTGGAAATTGCGCGGATCGCCGGCATTTGCGCCGCGAAGCGCACTTCGGAGCTGATCCCGCTGTGCCATCCGCTGATGCTTTCGCATGCCGACGTGGAGGTGACGGTGGAAAAGAACGGCGTGCGCATCGCCGCTACCGCGTCCACCACCGGACAGACAGGCGTCGAAATGGAGGCGCTGACGGCCGCGGCTGTCGCCGCGCTGACGATTTACGACATGACGAAGGCGCTCGACAAATCCATCGAGATTCAGGATGTCTACCTGCTGGAAAAGACCGGAGGAAAAAGCGGCGAATTCCGCCGCAAGGGGGAATCATGACCAACGCGGCCGTTTTGACCATCAGCGATTCCGTCGCCGCGGGCACGCGCACGGACCGCTCCGGCCCCGCCGTGCGGGAACGTTTGGAACAACTGGGCTGGAGCGTGCCAGTGCTGGAAGTGATTCCCGACGAAATGGATCAGATTAGCGCGCGCCTGGCCAAACTGGCGGATGGGGGACGGGTATCCGCCATCTTCACTACCGGCGGCACGGGCGTGGCGCCGCGCGATATCACACCGGAGGCCACGCGCGCGGTGCTCGACCGCGAAATTCCGGGGATTGGCGAGCTGATGCGGGCGCGCGGGCTGGCGTCAACGCCCTTGGCAGCGCTTTCGCGGTCGCTGGCGGGAACGCGTGGGACCGTACTCATCGTGAATCTGCCCGGCTCGCCGAAGGGCGCGGTGGAGTCGTTGGATGCTATCGTAGAATTGGCGCCGCACGTGCTGGAACTGCTCCGAGGGCGGACCGAGCACGCCGCCAGGGACTAGCCATGATCCGACTACATACTGTTACGCGTCCAATTACCGTCACCCTTTTGTTTACAGTTACCCTTCTGTGCGGTTTGCTTCTCGCGCAACAACAGCAGCCACCCCAACAGCAGCCGGCGCAACCACCGCCCGCGGATGGGGACACTGCCAGATTCAGCGTACTGACGAATGCCGTGCAGACGCCGGTGTGGGTCTACGACAGGAAGGGCAACTATGTCGACGGCCTGACTCAGGAGAAATTTCGAATTTTCGATAATGGCAGGGAACAAAACATCACGGGCGTGGACGTGGCCTTTGCGCCGATTTCGATGGTGATTTGCGTCCAGGCTAACGCCAACGTGGAGAAGATGCTGCCGGCCATCAATAAGATTGGCAACCTGATTCAGCCGCACATTCTGGGCGACGCGGGCGAGGCGGCGGTGATCGCGTACGATTCGCGGGTTCGCACGCTGCAGGAATTCACCCACGATGGCGACAAGATCACAGCCGCTGTGAAGAAGATCAACCCCTACGGGGGCAGCACAAACCAACACATGGTAGACGCGGTGTCGGAAGCTACACACCTGTTGCAAAAGCAGAGGAGGGACTACCGCCGCGTGATTCTGCTGATCGGCGAGAGACGGGATTTGGGCAGCGAGGTTCGCGGAAGGGAAGCGCTGATCGAGATGCAGTTATCGAACGTGACCTTCTATTCGATCAACATGTCGCAACTCATCGAGAAGCTCACCGCGCCGGCTCCCGATCCGCGACCCGACGTTATACCGCCTGCCGCGATGCCGATGCCTTCCAATACCCCGGCCACGCCGACCACCGTCATGCAGACTTATGGCACGCAAGGCGATAGCGCGCAGTTCATGCCGCTGCTGATCGAGATTTATCGCGACGCCAAGGCTATCTTCAAAGCCAACACGGTGGATGTGTTCGCCAAAGGAACCGGCGGCGAAGAGTTCAGTTACATTCGCGGCCGCGGGCTGGAACAAGCCATTGAGGACATGGGCGAAGTGCTGCATACGCAGTACACGATTACCTATACGCCGAACAATGCGGACGAGCCCGGATTCCACCCTATTGCGGTGGACGTGTTAGATCCACAAGCGCACAGCGTACGATCCCGGCCGGGGTATTGGCTGGGAGCGAAATAGCAAAGTGGGACAGACGCTTTCGTCTGTCAACCCCGCGCGGTGTGGTGGGGAGCCTCGCAGAGCAGTAACAGTTTCACTCGCTACTCCAGCTTCCTCACTACTCAATGGTGAATGGCTGCTTGAGCTCGCAGGTCTGCTTGCCGATAGCGTCCTTGGCCTGCACCATGAGTTGATATTGCCCGGGCTTGATCCGGGCCTGGATTTCGATTCCCATCTCGGCCTGGATGTAGGGCTTCGGATAGAAGGAATCCTCCTGCTCGCCAGCCGGCTCAGGCTGGGTCCATAGCGTCTTGCCATCTGGGCCGAGCACCGAGGTAACGTAGCTGACATCCACCTTGTTGCCGGGGCCGGCGCGGAAACCCACGATGGCGAACCTGGCCCACAAGTGATCGCCGGCGCGGTAGGCGGCGCGCTCGGCGGGACGAGTGTCCTCCTCATTGCGCAGGAAGCGGAACGCGCGCACCGCCAGGGCTTCGGAAGGCTGAACATCGTCGTGACTGCGGACTTTGAACGACACAGTGAGGTCGGCCGAGGTCTTCGTCACCAGGTCCTCCACCTTGGCAACAATCTTGTATTCGCCCGAAAAGAGCAGCGACGGCAGGGAAATAGCCGCGTCGATCTTGGGCAGCCATTCCTTATCCTGAGCGGTCACTTCGGCGCTCAGATTCTCCTTCGAAATTTCGGCGACGGGCACGTCCCGCGCGTCGAAGGCCTGCACGGAGTAAGCCAGATGAACCTGCTGTCCCTTATCCTGCGTATAGCCGGAGACGCGGCATGTAAAATACACGACCTGTCCGGGCCGGTATTCGAAGGTCACAGGGTTGGGCGGGCCGCCATCGATGTCGCTCACGGCGGTTTGGACGAGGTGCAGCGCGGGCGCGGCGTAGACGACCGCGGACGCAAAGACGGTCAACAGAACTCGCGTCATACCCATAGTCTACTCCGCGGCGCGCGCGGGGGCCGAGGCGCGCGCCTGGATGCCGAATTCAGGAGTTCTATGGATTTACTTTCCGCTAAGAGTTGACGGAACGGAGTTAGCTCTCAATACTTCGAAGCGCGTTCACACGAGTGTGAACGCTGCACGCATGAGTGCGTGCGCCACGATTTCAGTCAGGCACGCCTACTGCGAGGCGCCGATCGCCTGATCGAGGTCCCAGATGAGATCGTCCACATCCTCGATCCCAACCGAAATCCGTACCAGGTCTTTACTCACGCCGGCATCCAGTTGCTGCTCGTCGCTCAACTGTTGATGCGTAGTCGAGGCCGGATGAATAATCAGGCTCTTGGCGTCGCCCAGATTCGCCAGATGCGAGAAGATCTTCACGCTGTCGATCAGCTTCTTGCCCGCTTCCAGGCCGCCTTTGATGCCGAAAGTCACAATCGACCCTTGTCCCTTTGGCAGATACTTCTGCGACAGCGCGTAATAGGGGCTCGACTTCAATCCCGGATATTTCACCCATGTAACCGCCGGATTCTGGCTCAGCCATTCCGCCACCGCCAGCGCGTTGCGGCTGTGCTGCTCCATGCGGAACGGCAGCGTCTCAATGCCCTGGATGAACAGGAACGAATTGAACGGGCTGATGCACGGGCCGAAATCGCGCAAGCCCTCGACGCGCACCTTGATCATGTACCCCAGCGCGCCGAAAACTTCGCTGAACACCATGCCGTGATAACCGGGACTGGGCTTGGTGATGGCGGGGTATTTGTCGGTCCACTGGAACTTGCCGCTGTCGATAATGATGCCGCCGATGGACGTGCCGTGGCCGCCCAGGAACTTGGTCGCGGAATGCACGATGATGTCCGCGCCGTGCTCGAACGGACGGCAGAGATAGGGCGACGCCATGGTGTTGTCGATGACCAGCGGCACGCCGGCTTCGTGCGCGATGGCGGCCACCTTTTCGATATCGAGAACGTTCATGCGCGGGTTGGCGATGGTCTCGCCGTAGATGGCGCGCGTCCGGGGAGTGATTGCCTTGCGGAAGTTTTCCGGGTCGTCGGGCTCCACGAACTTCACGTCGATGCCCAGGCGCCGGAAGCTGACGTCGAACTGGGTGTAGGTGCCGCCGTAGAGCGTGCTGGCCGAGATAATCTCGTCGCCTATTCCGGCAAGGCTGGTGAGGGCGAGAAACTGCGCCGCCTGTCCGCTGGAGGTGGCCAGCGCCGCAATGCCGCCTTCGAGCGACGCCACGCGCTGCTCAAACACGTCGGTGGTGGGGTTCATGATGCGGCTGTAAATATTGCCGAATTGCTGCAAGCCGAACAGCGCCGCGGCATGCGCGGAGTTGTCGAAAGTAAAAGATGTGGTTTGATAGATCGGTACGGCTCGCGCGTGGCTGGCGGCATCCGGAGTGTGGCCGGCGTGCAGGCAGCGGGTGGCGAAACCTAAGGAGCGTTCGGGTGCGTTGTTGTCAGCCATAAGGTAGAGGATAACAGGCAAAGGCATGTTGACGGCAGTAACCAGAGAAGTGAGCCCGGCGATGAACCGGTGCGAGCTGTCGTACCTGGAGCGCGTGGAGATCCAGATCGACAGAGCGGCGGAACAGCACCGGCAATATGAGGAGTGTTTGCGGGCCATGGGCGCCGAGGTGATCTCGCTGGCGGCCGAGCCGGAGCTGCCCGATTCGGTATTCGTCGAGGACCCGGCGGTGGTGGTGGACGAAGTGGCCATTCTCACCCGACCGGGCGCGGAATCGCGGCGCAGGGAAGGCGAGAGCCTGGCGAAGACGCTGGCGCGATTCCGTCCGCTGCGCTGGATGCAGGCGCCGGCAACGCTCGAAGGCGGCGACGTAATGCGGGTGGAAAAGACGCTCTACGTGGGCGCGTCGGCGCGCACCAATGCCGCCGGCATGGCGCAACTGGCGGCGGAGCTGAGACCATACGGCTATGCAGTGAAGGCGGTAGAAGTGCGCGGCTGCCTGCACCTGAAGAGCGGCTGCTGCTATTTGGGCGAGGGAACGGTACTGGCGAACCGCGAGTGGGTGGATACTGAGGCGTTGGCGGGGTTGCGGATAGTGGATGTGGCGCCGGACGAACCGTGGGCCGCGAATGTACTCACTATCGGCGGGGTTGCGCTGATGCCCGCAGGCTTCCCGGCGACGGCGGAGATCGTAGAGCGCTTAGGCTGGAAGGTTAAGACTATCGATATCTCAGAGCTGAGAAAAGCGGAAGCTGGAGTGACTTGCTCCAGTTTGGTGTTCGTGTAACCGTGGAGTACTCCCATGGTTCTGGGACTGCCCGCTCCATGCACTTGAGTGAGTTTCACAAGGGAAGAACGATGAACAATCCAGCCGGAATCGCGATGTTCGTGCTTCTACTAAGCCACAATATGAACGCCCAGACGCCGGTTTCAGGCGCTTCGGCGGCCGACCAGTGCTCAAACGAGGTTTTGAACCTGAGTCTTAAGGCCGTCAAGACTCCCGGCCCGCTCCACAGAATGTCAGATCCCGAGCCCGTCCCGGTTTGGGATGGGTTGATTGAAATTAAGCTTAAGAATGTCTCGACTCTCGTTGTCCATCTGGAAGAACTTGCAACGGACTGGGAGTACGAAGTGATCGTCCTGGACGCCTCAGGAATAATGGCGGCCATGACGGACTATGGAAAGAAATTGCCCCCTGGAAAAGTCCCGACTGGAGGGCAGTACATAGGGCCTATCGCTTCGGTCGCCCTGCCGCCTGCGAGTGAACTAACCGTTCAGATGTATGTATCAAGGATTTACAAAATCGAGCCTGGGCAGGCCTACACGGTCACACTTAGGCGCGAAGAGGGCCTCCCGAAGGTCGACCAGGTTGGCAAAGCCGTGAAGCGTCCCGGATTGAGTTGTTCGTTGGCGATTCCTGCCGGCCCGCTCGTAGATGTGCAGTGAATGGTCGTTCCGTCGTCGCTGCCTTGGAATCAGCACACCAAATCCTAAGCCAGCGCCGAAGACGGAGCGCACCGGCAAATAGCCCCGCCAGCCCGCCGATCCAAGGAGTATAGGAACGGCAAGCTGGCGGGCCATGGGACGCGGTTAGTCGCCGAATTCAATCTTGGTGGCGGATCCGCCCAAGGTGATGGAGTTAACCCGCTCGGTAGCGCCAGTTTCAGTAGAATCGACGGCCGTGTAGGGGAACTTCGTGGAGCCGTTTTCCACCTTAACGGCGGTGCTGAAGCTGTGCCGCTTAGCGTCGGTGAACACGGCATTGGAGCCATCCACCTTCAATTGGTAGTTGCCGGCGAGCAGCTCCAGCGACCCAACCTTAGCGGGCTTCGAAAGAGTGACATTGTAGGTTTTGCCGCCCGCGAAAGCGAGGGTGGCGATTGCGAACACACCGATCAGTAGCGTTTTTTTCATGATGATTAAAGACATTCTCCGTTGAAATTTTGATGGGTCAAAGCGCGAACTAACAAGGGTGACGCTTGAGGACCGTTGTGACTTGTAAGCGCGTTCAGCGCTCACAAACCCAGCATAAGCGAGAGTTGCCTAGAAGGGAAATCGATTCTTTCTATCGTGGTTATAAATGCGCTCTAAGTGATTGAAAATTTGCGTTTTACACTCACTCAATTGGTCGCCCGAAATCGGTTCCTCACTACTCGTCCGTCCGGAACCTATCCTGTTAGCCCTTAACAAGGTGATATTGCTCACAGAATTACTGCCTGGCGAAGAACTCCGCAACGTCCGCGCCCATCGCCGATTTCCGCGCTTCGCAAAGCCGGATCCCTTCCAATGCCTCGGCGTAGTTGTGAGGGCCTCCGGTGAACTGCTTGACGCGATCCTGGAAAAAGTCGACGAACTTCTGGCGCGAGCTCTCGTCGCAAAACTCTGTGCCCACGAACGGCAGCATCGCCCCCGCGTCGAACCCGCCTCCGCTCGGCAGGCGCTTGATCAGCGCGTCGTAGTTCGACTGCACGAACTCGAAGGGCATGTTCCTGGTTTGCGGATTGGCTAACGGGCCGAATACCAAATACACAGTTTCGCGCGCATCCATGTCGGGGTTCAGAATCAACTGCAGCGAAGCCTTCTCGATCTCGGGATCGCGGAACGCGCCCAGCGCGCCGATGATGCTCTCGCGTTGATGCAGGTCGTTCGTCTTTGCCAACTCTTGCAGAAGCCGGTCGAACAGGTCGCGGCCTCCGGAATAAGCGGCGGTCCCCAATACGCCTGCAACCATGTCGGAATCGACGCCCCGGCGATCCTTGAGCCAGCCATCGGCCAGACGCCGCGCCTCTGCCCTTAGAGCGGAACTGCCGCCTTCACGCGCCACGAACGGCACTATTGCGGCGCGCTGCAAGCGGACTTCCTGATCGTCGCCGGGTTTCGCGGACCAGCCAAGCTCGGCGGCGCGCATCCCGAATGCCTTGTTCACAAACCGCGCATAGTTGGGAAGCAGATCGTCCGGGACCAAGTCTCGAACGCCGGCAACCATTCCCTGCGCTCGCGAGACAATCTGGCGCTCCGGGTTCTTGGAAAAGCCCAGCGCTGCGTCTAGCGCCTGGCTTTCTTTGAGGTCCCCTGAGTCGGCGAGATAGGAAACTTCGCTCAACAACGTAAGCTGCTCGGACACGCTCAGAAACTGGTTGCCGGAATTGAGCAGTTTGGGCAACAGATCGCCTTGATAGCTCGCGATGTAGTAACCCGTCGAGGCGTCGTTGGCGGTAAGATACGCCGGACACGACGCCGCCTTAGTCAGCTTGAATTCCGCCGCGGGCTTGTCGAGCAGGAAGCACTCGCTCTTCGGGCCGCCTGAGGTCTGGTAACGGACGCAAACCGGCACTTGCCATTGCTCGGCGGCGCCCGTGGAACCGATGGGCAGGTAGCGCTTTTGGCTCACGCCGATCGCGGGAGCCCCGTCGCACTTCAAGGCGACTGAGACCTCCGGAAAGCCGGGCTGTTCGAGGAACGTCGAGAAGGCGCGCGGCAATCGCGGCTGACTGGAGCCGGCGATGGAGTCCAAAAAGTCGTTCACGCGCGCGTTCTTGAAGGCATAGCGCTTCAGATAGGCAGTCACTCCCGCTTGAAACTGCTTCTCGCCTTCCCAGCTTTCGAACATGCGGATCACGGCGGCGCCTTTTTGGTAAGTGATGTCATCGAAGGCGTTGGAAATATCGTCTTCGGTCTCGATGGGCTGGCGGATCCTGCGCGCGGTGGCGAGGCTATCCTCATTCATCGCGCCAAACTTGCTACCCACGTCGCTCAGGCGTCCATTCCATTCGGGCTTCCACCCGGCGATGATCTTCGACGACGTCCATGTGGCGAAGGCTTCGTTCAGCCAGATGTCGTCCCACCATGCCGTAGTTACCAGGTCGCCAAACCACTGGTGCGCCAGTTCATGGGCCGCATCTGCGGCGTATCCGCGGCGCCGGCGCTCGGTATCGATGGCCGGGTCGCCGAGAATGATGTCTTGCGCGTAAGTGACCAGCCCCGCATTCTCCATGGCGCCGAAGCCGAAGGTGAGTGGAATGGCGGCCTCGTCCAGTTTCTCGTATGGATAAGGAATGCCGAAGTAATTCTCCAGTTGATCGAGGATAGGGCCGGTGACCTCGGCGGCGTATTTCGCCTGATACGCTTTGCCCATGGGAGTGATGATGCGGACAGCGACGTGGTTCTTACCGGCCGTGCCCGCGGGAACGACGTCGAAGGGACCAACGGCGAAGGCCACCAGATAACTGGGCAGCGGCTTGGTGGGCGCGAAGACCACCTTCTTCATGCCATTCGGTTCGGCGGTTTCGGAAACCTGCGGCGTGTTGGAAAACGCCAGGTGATCTTTCTTCACGTGCAGCGTCACCTGCCATGGCGTTTTGAAATCCGGCTGATCGAAGCAGGGGTAGGCGCGGCGCGCATCGATGCTTTCGAATTGCGTGAAGAGGTAGGCGTTGTCCCCATCGCGGCCGCTGAAGATTCCGGCGCTGCTCTTATCGCTGATCTTTCCCTTGTATTGAATATGCAGCCGGGCCGCGCCCGCGGGCACGGCGGCGGGGACGCGAAGCCCCACGAACTGATCGCCGCCCAGCTCCACTGTGGCGGCTTGGGTCTCGCCTCCGGCGGTCACGCGCGCTTCTGTAATCGCGATTTCGCGCGCGTTCAGCCAGACAATGGACGCGGGCTTGGAGAGTGTGACATCGATATCGATCGCCCCGGAAAAATCCGCCGCGCCCGGCACCAGCGTGAGGTCAACGGCGTATTTCACGGGACGAATCTCATCGCCCAAACGAAGCTTCGGCGGCGTATCGGCAGCCAGGCAAGCAAGTGATGTTACAAGGATTAACGGAAGCAGGCGGCGCATGTTGGCATCGTAACAGACCCGTCGTAACAGAGCATGGACAACGACTTCGGACACGACTTCGGACACGACTTTGGACACCCCAGGCATTCCCGCCTGTTATCCTACGGAGTCACGTGCTCTGGTACTGGCTTCTGGTTTCTCCCGCACTCCTGCTGGCAATCCTCGGGCTGTTGGGCGAACGCAGGCGCATCCAATATGTCTCGCAGCGTCTCGCGGAGACGCCGGCCATGCTGCCGCCAGCTACCGTCATTGTCCCGGTGAAAGGCGACGACGAAGGCTTGCGCGAGAACCTCGCTGCGCTGGCCACTCTCGATTATCCCGACTACGAGCTCATTATCGTGGCGCACAGCGCCGCCGACATCCCGCCCGGCGTTCTTCCACGGCGCGTCAAAATCGTGCTGGCGCAGGGGGGCGACCCGGATACCGGCGAGAAAGTGCAGAACCTGCAAGCCGCCGTCCGCGCCGCGCGCAAGCGCAGCGGGATCTTCGCCTTCGCCGATTCCGATGGACGCCCTACGCGCGCCTGGCTCCGCGCGTTGGCCGGGCCGCTTGGCGAAAATGGAGTCGGAGCTTCCACCGGCTATCGCTGGTTCATGCCCCAACCGGCCGCGTTCTGGAGCCTGATGCGCGGAGTTTGGGACGCCGTCGCTCTCGGCCGGCTCGGACCCGGCGACTGCGCCTTCGCGTGGGGCGGCGCCATGGCCATCCGCAAGGAAACGTTTTTCGCGGCGCGCGTCAACGAGTACTGGAAAAACACCGTCAGCGACGATTACGCTCTCAGCGCCGCTGTCCGCGCCGCCGGACTCACCATCGCCTTCGCGCCGGGCGCCCTCACGCCGTGTTTCGAGCGCCTGGCCTGCGCGCGCTTCTTTGGCTGGATCCGCCGCCAGATGACTATCACGCGCGTCTACAATCCGCGTCTGTGGCGGCTGGGCCTGGCGGCGCACATATTTTATTGCGTCGCCATGTGCGCCTCCGCCGTCGAGTGCGTGAACGGATACTTCCCGGCCGCCGTGGCGCTCGCCGCGCAAATCGTCCCCGGAATGGTTAAAGGCTGGAACCGCGCCGCGCTCGCCAGGCAGGCGTTGCCCGAATACGCGCCATGGTTTCGCCGCTTCGCCTGGACCCATGCCATCTTCACACCCATAGCCACCTGGGTGTGGCTAATCGCGCTGGCGTCCTCGGCAACCAGCGATTCCATTGAATGGCGTGGCCGCCGCTACCGATTGCGCGCTCAGCGGTAGCGCATGGTTCAGGCTGCCCGTCGCCGCGCGAAGATTAGCGCGCGCCGCTTCGCGGCTCGACGGGATGGCAAGCTAAAGCATACCCTACCTACTATGGCAGAATGAACCGAGTGTCCAGGTCCCTGAAAATCTCCGCGCTGCTGCTGGCTATCGTTGCCGGCTTCTATTGGAGAATCACGCTGACCGGGCAGTACGACTGGATGTGGTCGCCCGATCAGGCAACCCAGGTGCTGCCCTGGTTCCAGGTGCAGGCGCGCCAGTGGCACGAGCATGGTTTCCCCCTGTGGGATCAATATCTGTGGGGCGGCCAACCGCTCTTCGGCCAGGCGCAACCCGGCGCCGCCTATCCGCTTAACTGGCTGCTGTTCTGGCTGCCGCTCGACAAGGCCGGCCACATCCGCCCGCTGTTTCTCGACTGGTATTACATTGCGATTCACTTCATGGCCGCGGCGTTTTGCTATCGCCTGTGCCGCGACCTGGGCCGTTCCCAAAATGCCTCGCTGATGGCCGCCATGATCTTTAGCTTCGCCGGATACGTCGGCAGCACGCAGTGGCCGCAAATGCTCAACGGCGCAGTGTGGATTCCGCTTGTCTTCCTCTACCTGCTGCGCGCCGGCGCCGGCAAGCGGACGGTGGTGAACGGCGCATTGGCCGGCGCGTTCTTCGGAGTTGCGTGGCTCAGCGGCCATCACCAGGTCCCCATGTTCACCTCCCTGGCGTTTGCCGGCGCCTGGCTGTATTTCATCTTCCGCGAGGGCCGCCTGGATTGGCCGATGGCGCGCTCCGCCGCGGTTTCGGTGGTTTTCGTGGCGCTTTGTGGAGCCCTTCAAATACTACCGGTCTTGGAGTACGGACGCCTGGCGAGGCGCTGGGTGGGCGCGGCCGACAGCGTCGGCTGGAGCGACGCGGTTCCTTACTACGTGCATGAAAAGTACGGTATGGCGCCGGTGTCTTTCCTGGGCATCGTGTTCCCCAGCGCGCATGAAGGCGTCGATGCGTTTATCGGCATCGTCGCGCTGGCGTTAGCCGCGCTGGCGGTGGCGGCTTGTTGGAAAGACTGGCGGGTCCGCTTGCTTTTCGCGGTTGGCGTGGGCGCGATGGTCTACGCTCTGGGCCAGCTCAGCATTTTTCAGGGCGTGCTATATGCCATCGTGCCGTCGCTCGATAAAGCCCGCTCGCCGGCAGCGGCCACGGTTCTCTTTGGCTTCGCGGGCGCCGTGCTGGCGGCCTTCGGCTTCGACCGCTGGCTGTCGGAAACGTCATCCGTGTCGGCATCCGCGTCGGCGTCCGCGTCGGCATCAGTCTGGACCAGGCGCATCATGCTCGCTACTTTGGGTTTCGGTTTGCTCACCCTGGCGGGGTGCGTACTGGTTCTGCTGGTGAACAAGATGGAGTTGCCGGGCGATGGCACGGCGCTCACCGTCGCGCTGACGGCCGTGGGCTTCGCGGGGCTGCTGTACGCTGCTGGGTCCGGAAATCTGGGCCGCAAATCGGCAGGCGTTCTGGCGGCGCTACTGCTGGTGTTCGACCTATACCAGGGCTCTACGGACGTCCGCGCGTTCGCCGCGCGCGGCGATTCGAATCGCGACCGGTTCATGCAGAGCATGACAGCCAACGCGGATATCGCCGCGTACCTGCGCAATCAGCGGGGATTTCAGCGCACCGAAGTTCCCGATGAGGCGTTTCAGACCAATTGGGGCGCCTACCATGATGTTCCGATGTTTGGCGGCTACCTGGCCAGCGTTACCACCAACCTGCTGAGCTTCGAATTTCATCGCGATCAAGCGAAGAAACTGTGGGGCGTCGCTTATCAGATTTCCGCGAAGCCGACGGCTTATGCCGGCCAGGAAGTGTTCAGCGGAGTCAGCGGCATGAAGGTCTACAAGCAGCCGGCCGCGTTTCCGCGCGCCTGGGCGGTCCATAAGGTGGTCCGCGTCACCAGCAGCGATCAAGCCAACTGGTACATGATGGAGCGGCTCGACGACCTGCGTTCCGAGGCGGTGATGTTCGACCCAATGCCGGTGCTGCCGGCTTGTGCTACGCCAGCCGATTCCGTCGACCTCAAAGAGGACCGCGGTAGCCGCGTGAGCCTGAGCGTCCGCCTAAGCTGCCCGGCGATGATTGTGGTCTCGGACACGTACTTTCCCGGTTGGCGCGCTTATGTGGATGGCGCGCGGGCGCCGGTCTACTCCGTGAACGCCGCCATGCGCGGCATCATCGCGCCAGCGGGCGTCCACTCCGTTACCATGCGGTATCGGCCAATGGTGGTGTACGAAGGCGCAGCGCTCACTTTTCTGGGAATTCTGGGCGCGGCGCTGCTGGCGCGCAGTAAGCGGTTATAATCACCCATAAGGGAGGATTCGCCAATGGCTAAAGATAAAGGCCCTAAGAAGGAAGTCAAGAAGCCCAAGAAGAAGAAGTAGTTTCCGGCAGTTTCACCGCCGTGCGGGCGGCCCTGCGATCGGGCTAGGCCGTCCGTAAGTGAGTTACGCACGCCGCCAGGAGCCAATCAATGCGCACAGAATGGGTAGCGAAACGCAAGGCGGACAAGGTCCGCACGCAAATGTACTACGCCCGCAAGGGCATGGTGACCGAAGAGATGGAGTACGTCGCGCGGCGCGAAAAGCTGGCGCCCGAGCTGGTGCGCGACGAAGTGGCGCGCGGCCGCATGATCATTCCGGCTAATATCCACCACACGAATCTCGAGCCGATGGCTATCGGCGTAGCGTCGAAATGCAAGATCAACTCGAATATCGGCAATTCGGCGGTGACCTCCGATATCGAAGGCGAGCTGGAAAAACTGCGCTACTCGGTGAAGTACGGCGCCGATACGGTGATGGATCTTTCCACGGGCGGCGACATTCCCGCCATCCGCAAAGCCATTATTGCCGATTCGCCCATACCCATCGGCACGGTGCCCATCTATGAAGCGCTGTCGCGCGTGCGCCGGGTGGAAGATTTGACCGGCGACATCATGCTGGAAGTCATCGAAGAGCAGGCCGAGCAGGGCGTGGACTATATGACCATTCACGCCGGCGTGCTGGTGCAGTACATTCCGCTCGCGTCGCGGCGCGTCACCGGAATCGTGAGCCGCGGCGGATCCATTCTGGCCGAGTGGATGGTGAAGAACCACAAGCAGAACATGCTCTACGAGCGCTTCGAAGACATCTGCAAGATTTTCCAGAAGCACGATGTCAGTTTTTCGCTGGGCGACGGACTGCGCCCCGGCAGCTTGGCCGATGCCAGCGATGCGGCGCAATTCGCGGAGCTGAAAACTCTCGGCGAGCTCACGAAAAAGGCATGGGAGTATGACGTCCAGGTGATGATCGAAGGTCCGGGCCACATTCCGATGGACCAGATCGAGCTGCAGGTGCAGAAGGAGCGCGAGCTGTGCTACGAGGCGCCTTTTTACACGCTGGGTCCGCTGGTTACGGATATCGCGCCCGGCTACGACCACATCACGTCGGCCATCGGCGCGGCCATGATCGGCTGGCATGGCGCATCGATGCTCTGCTATGTGACGCCCAAGGAGCACCTGGGCCTGCCGAACCGCGAGGATGTGAAGCTGGGCATCATCGCGTATAAGATAGCCGCGCACGCGGCCGATATTGCGCGTCACCGTCCAGGGGCGCGCGACCGCGACGACGAGCTTTCCCGCGCCCGCTATAGCTTCGATTGGAACCGCCAGTTCGATCTCTCGCTCGACCCCGAGACCGCGCGCGCCATGCACGATGAAACGCTGCCCGAAGAAGGCTTCAAGGACGCGCATTTCTGTTCCATGTGCGGCCCGAAGTTTTGCTCGATGAATATCTCGTCCAAGGTGGAGAGCTTCACGGCGGAGGAGGCCGCGGCGGTGGCCGGCGCGGGGTTGGTACATATCGAGTAGCGGAGCAGCCGTGGATCCCTGCATTTTCGTACGTGCATGAGGACGTGATATGATACGTATATGACGTCGAAACTCACCTTGAGCGTTGACCCCCAGGTGGTCGCCCGGGCGAAGGAATACGCCGAGCGCAACAAGACCTCGGTTTCGGAACTGGTGCAAACCTATCTGTCTATCGTTACCCAGCCACCGAAGCCGGAGCGGACGAAGGAACTTCCTCCCGTTCTTGCCTCTCTGCGTAGTCTGGTCAAGGACGAAGGCCTTGATTATCGCGAGGAATACCGCAAGCACCTGGCCGCCAAGTATCGATGAAACGCATCCTCCTGGATACGAATGTTCTCTTGGATGTCGTCTTAGCGCGAAAGCCGCACGCCGAGGCTGGTGAAGCCTTGTGGGAAATGATTGAAGAGCATAACGCCGAAGGGCGTCTTGCCGCGCATGCGATAACCACCTTCTACTATCTGCTCCGAAAAGAGCGCGACCACGTGCGGGCGAAGCACGCGGTCCACTCGCTTCTTCAGGTGTTTAAGGTGGCCACCGTGGATGGGCCGGTGATCCACGAGGCGTTTCAAATGCCCGGCTCCGATTTCGAGGATTGCGTCACTGCTGCCGCCGCCCACCGGTCGGGATGCGCCTTCATCGTCACCCGCGACCCACGCGGCTTTCGATCGTCGCCGGTGGAGGCAGTTACGCCCGAGGCGGCTATCGGCGTTCTCCGCGCTAGCCGGCGGCCTCGCAATACCTGAGCTTCGTCTGATCACCCAATTGCGCTAACTGGCGCTATGTTGCGTGAGATCGCGCAGTCGGCTGCACGGTTGACAGGCGCGGCGTATGCACCCGAAGACGTATCCTCCGCGGTTTCCGCCATTAATCCATAGCTTTCGATGCATCGGCCTCAGGCATGCTCCTCATATTGCATAAGGTTAATATCATGTCCATACTCCTTGAAGAAGTAAGACTCCGTGTTGAGACGCCGGCCCGTACGGTGAAGACTCCATTCCGTACGGTCTATGAAAATTTCATCGGAGGCGCCTGGGTCCCGCCGGTGAGCGGCCGTTATTTTGACAATCTATCGCCCGTCGATGGCGAGTTGCTCTGCCGGATCCCCCGTTCCGACAACGCGGACGTGGACGCGGCGCTGGACGCCGCCCATGCCGCCAAAGATAAATGGGCCGCGATCAGTCCGGCGGAGAGGGCGAACATACTCAATCGCATTGCGCAGCGCATGGAGGACAATCTGGAACTCCTCGCCACCGCCGAAACCTGGGACAACGGTAAGCCCATCCGCGAGACGAAGAATGCGGACATACCCCTCGCCGTCGACCATTTCCGGTATTTTGCCGGCTGCGTGCGCGCACAGGAAGGTTCCATTTCCCAGATCGACGCGGACACCGTGGCCTACCATTTCCACGAGCCGCTGGGGGTAGTCGGGCAGATTATTCCCTGGAATTTTCCGATCCTTATGGCAGCCTGGAAATTAGCGCCGGCCCTCGCCGCGGGTAACTGCGTCGTGCTGAAACCGGCCGAGCAGACGCCTGCCAGTATTCTTGTGTTGGCGGAACTGATTTCCGACCTGCTCCCCGCCGGTGTTCTGAATATTGTGAATGGATTCGGGTTGGAAGCGGGCCAAGCGCTGGCGACCAGTCCGCGAATCGCGAAGATTGCTTTCACGGGGGAGACGGGAACCGGCCGCCTCATCATGCAATATGCGAGTCAGAACCTGATACCGGTCTCGCTGGAGCTGGGCGGCAAATCTCCCAACCTGTTTTTCGACGACGTGACGGCCCAGGACGACGCATTCTTCGATAAGGCGATTGAAGGCTTCCTGATGTTTGCCTTCAATCAGGGCGAAGTCTGCACGTGTCCCAGCCGCGCGTTGATTCAGGAAAGCATCTACGACCGTTTCATGGAAAGAGCCATGGTGCGCCTGGCGGCTATCCGGCAAGGCGATCCGCTCGACCCTTCAACGATGATCGGCGCGCAAGCATCCGAAGAGCAACAGAAGAAAATCCTGAAGTACATCGAGATTGGAAAGCAGGAAGGCGCGCAATTGCTCGCCGGCGGTGGCGCGGCCAAGATGCAGGGAAACCTGGCGAACGGTTACTACGTGCAGCCCACCATCTTCCGCGGCAATAACAAAATGCGGATCTTCCAAGAAGAGATCTTCGGGCCGGTTCTGGCCGTAACGACGTTCCGGGATGAGAGTGAGGCGCTCGCCATTGCCAACGACTCGCCGTACGGGTTGGGCGCGGGAGTCTGGAGCCGCGACGCAAACCGCTGCTATCGCCTCGGACGGAAAATCCAAGCCGGCCGCGTGTGGGTCAACTGCTATCACCTGTATCCTGCCCACGCCGCATTCGGAGGCTACAAGCAATCCGGCTTCGGCCGCGAGAACCACAAGATGATGCTCGATCACTACCAGCAAACCAAGAATATGCTAGTTAGCTACAGCCCGCAAAAGCTTGGCTTTTTCTAACCTGCCGAACCCGGTCCACGCAAAGGAAAGACATAAAGGAGACATACAAATGGCACAAGAAAAGACGATGAAAGCCGCCGTGGTTCGCGAATTCGGCAAACCGCTGGTGATCGAAGAGCTGCCCGTTCCGCAGCCCAAAGCCAACGAGATTCTGGTCAAAATGGAGTCGACCGGAGTCTGCCACACCGACCTTCACGCGGTGCAGGGCGACTGGCCGATTAAGCCCAGTCCGCCTTTCATTCCAGGCCACGAAGGCGTAGGTTATGTAGCCGCCGCAGGTAAGGACGTGAAACACGTTAAGGAAGGCGACCTGGTTGGCACGCCCTGGCTCTATTCGGCGTGCGGATATTGCGAACACTGTCTGGCCGGATGGGAGACTCTGTGCGAGCAGCAACAGAATGGCGGCTACTCGGTAAACGGAAGCTTTGCGGAATATGCCATAGCGGATCCCGGCTACGTAGCGCATATCCCGAAAGGCGCGGACCTGATCGAGATCGCGCCGATTCTTTGCGCTGGCGTTACAGTGTATAAGGGTCTGAAGATGACCGACGCCAGGCCTGGCAACTGGGTTGTGATTTCGGGCGTGGGCGGACTGGGGCACATGGCCGTTCAGTATGCAAAAACCATGGGCCTCAATGTGGTAGCCGTAGATGTGGATGACGCGAAGCTGGCGTTCGCGCGCAAATTGGGCGCCGCCATCACCATCAATGCGCTGAACACGGACCCTGTAGCTGCGGTGAAGAAAGAAATCGGCGGCGCGCACGGCGTCCTGGTGACCGCGGTCTCACGCAAGGCGTTCGCACAAGCGGTCGGCTTTGTACGGCGCGGGGGCACGATGGTATTGAACGGACTGCCTCCCGGCGACTTCCCCATCTCGATTTTCGACGTGGTTCTGAATGGAATCACGATACGAGGATCGATTGTCGGCACCCGGCTCGATCTGAAGGAAAGCCTGGAGTTCGCGGCCGCAGGCAAGGTGAAGGCGATTGTGAAAGCCGAACCGCTGGAGAACATCAACGATATCTTCCAGCGCATGCGCGATGGGCGTATTGAAGGAAGGATTGTCGTCGACTATCACATGAGCCTCGGGCAATACTCCCAAGTACCGGCCTCGCAACACGAGTTAGTCGGCGTTTAGTGGTAGGGCGGACCCCCTGGTCCGCAGCCGCCCCCCCGGTCGGCTTCTAGCTTATCTAAGCTAGGGGATCTGATTTGGTTGGGCGAGAGCGGGTCCAGGGGGACCCGCGCGGACCAGGGGGTCCGCCCTACAGCCTCATAGCGCCGACCGCTATTCACGAAATGCGCCTGCCTTTTCGAACGCACGCTCCAGCTCCTCTTTTCCCATCGCCGTGCTCACAAACAATTCCTGGCGCGCGCCGGCGCTTAGAGCGATCGCCTTCCAGCCGTTCTGCGTCGGCACCGTCACCCGTACTTTGACTTTCCCCTTGGCGTCCCGCACCGGCCGGATCACGCCGGGAATCACCGACCGGATCTCCGGATTCGCGTGCAGCAGATCTTCCAGCACTGCACGCACGCCTTCGATGATGCTGTGCTCCACCTTGAGGCGGTCTTTCGCGGTTCGCAGGCGCATTTAGCGCCATCCCTCGGCGCCGCGCAGTGGAACGAACTGGCAGAGCGTGGGGACGCGCTGCTCCATCCGCCCGCCTCGTTTGGTCACCACGCGCAATTCCTGATCGTCGCGGCTGCCCACGGGAATTACCAGACGGCCCGGATCGTTCAACTGCGCCAGCAAAGCGGCTGGAATCTCCGGCGCGGCCGCGGCCACTGAAATTGCATCGTACGGAGCGAATTGCGCGAAGCCGAATCCGCCGTCGCACTCTACCACCATGACATTGGCGACGCGGCCCGCGCGATCCAGATTGCTCCGCGCCTGCCGGACCAGCGGCTCTACGATCTCCACTGCCACCACGCGCGCGGCCAGCGCTCCCAGCACCGCCGCTGCGTAGCCCGATCCGGCGCCCACCTCCAGCACCGTTTCAACACCGGTCAACTCGAGTTCCTGCGCCATCAGCGCCGTCATATACGGTTGCGAGATAGTTTGTCCCCACCCGATTTCCACCGGCGCATCTCCGTAGGCCATCACGCGCAAATCCGGCGGCACGAACTCTTCGCGCGGAATTTCGCCCATGGCTCGCAGCACGCGCGCGTCGCGAATGCCGCGGCTGCGCAGTTGCCGCTCAACCATCGCGCGCCGTTCCGTTTCCCAGTCGGGAATCATTCCATCACCCGCCTCTATAATAGCTGTGGTGGCCCATCAAATTACTCTGATCCCCGGAGACGGCATTGGACCCGAGGTGGCAGACGCCGCCGCGCGCGCTGTAGAAGCCACGGGCGTAGCCGTGGAATGGGAGCGCGTAGACGCCGGCCAGCGCGCCCTGCTGCTGCACGGCGCCCTGATTCCCGACGATGTTTTCGCTTCCCTGGAAATCACTCGCGTGGGTCTCAAAGGCCCCACGGCTACGCCAATCGGCGGGGGCCATGCCAGCATCAATGTGGCGCTGCGCAAGAAGCTCGGGCTCTATGTCAATTTCCGGCCGGTTCGAATGCTGCCCGGCCTCAAAACGCGCTATGACGACCTGCCGCTCGATCTCGCCATCTTCCGCGAAAACACCGAGGACCTGTACGCCGGGCTGGAGCACGAAGTTGTCCCCGGCGTGGTGGAGAGTCTGAAGATCATCACCCGGACCGCTTCCGTGCGTATAGCCCGCGCGGCTTTCGAGTGGGCCCGCCGCGAAAACCGCAAGAAAGTGGTGGCGATTCACAAGGCCAATATCATGAAGTTGAGCGACGGCCTGTTTATCAAGTGCTGCCGCGAGGTTTCGTCGGAGTTTGCGGAGATCGCATACACCGAGATGATTGTCGACAACGCCTGCATGCAGCTGGTGATGCGTCCCGAGACTTTCGACGTGCTGGTGCTGCCGAATCTTTACGGCGACATTATCTCCGACCTCGCGGCAGGCCTGGTGGGCGGCCTCGGCATCGTACCCGGCGCCAATATCGGCAGCGGCCACGCCATTTTCGAAGCGGTGCACGGCACGGCGCCCGATATCGCCGGTAAAGGACTCGCGAACCCCACGGCGCTGATGCAATCCGCCGTGCTCATGCTGGCGCACATCGGCGAGCGCGAAGCATCGGCGCGTTTGCACAACGCCATTTACAAGGTCTACGCGACGGGCGACCATCTGACCAAAGATGTCGGCGGGACGGCCTCGACAACCGAGTTTACCGATGCGGTGATTCGGTGGCTAACCTGAGGAGCAAGGGAGAACGAACATGGCAAACAAGTTTGGCGCCGACATTCTGATTCAATCGCAAGATCCAAAGCATGCGGCATTGTTCTATGTCAAAGAGCTCGGGTTCGAGATCACCGGCGAGACGCCAAACATGATCAGCCTCCATGGCGAGCACATCAACTTATTCATCGAGCGAGGTGCAGCGCTCGGGCCGGTGCTGGAGGTTACAGTCGACAGCGTCGAGAAGCCAAGGGCCGCCTGGTGAAGAATGGTTGCGAGATCGTCAAAGACGAGCCGGATTTTCCGAGATGTTACCTCAAGGATCCGTTCGGTTTGATTTACAACCCGATCGCCAAGACGACCACCGGCTGAGCGGCGGGTTCGGCTCGCTGCCAGGGACGCGCTTCACCCTGTGAGATCGGCCATCTTATGAGCGCCTATTGCGGGGATCTAGTTCAACGTCGACAGTTTCAGCGAGCAGATCGGCCGCACCGCCCTAACTAGAGAGCGGGTTGGAGAACTTCGTCCGCAGATCGGATATTCCGTTGCTGGCATCCGCTGCGCCGGCGCTTGAGGGCTGAATCACCGTCTGCCCTTTCCTGCGCGGGAAAAAATCGTTCAGCCGCGGCCAGACGGCTAAGAGCCCGGACCGGAATGCCGAATCCGTGAGGCCTGGTTTCTTGCGCGCCAGTACATCGAGCCGCCACACGAACTTGCCATGCAGGTTAGACGATGCCTTCTGGAGCATCGGTTCGAGCCTCAAAGGAATAAAAAGGTTGGGAGACTTGCCAACGTCGACGCCGAAGAACGAGGGCGGCATCACGCCCACAATGCGGACCGGCGCGCCCTGTATCGCGAGAGTGCGGCCCAGAATCGCGCGGTCCCCGGCGAAGCGTCCGATCCAGAAGGCGTAGCTGATTACCGCAACCGGGCCATCCGCGCCGCCGGACTCCTGGTCGTCGGCGGTGGTTAGAGAGCGCCCCAGCACGGGCGCAACGCCGAGCGTTGGAAAATACTCGCCGGACACGTAGACGCCCTCGATGGGGGTGGGCTGTTCGCCGAACTCCACGTTGAAGCGTGTGTTCTCTTGGGCGAATACCGACGAGAATAACTCGGACCGCTCGCGAAAGAACTGGAACGTGTCGTAGGTCCGCTTGTTCAGGGGGCCGCGCGGGGTTTCCTGGCGGATCTGGACCAGCTCTTGTGGATTCGCAACCGGGAGCGGTTTCAGGATGAGGGCTCTGATCAACGTGAAGATGGCCGTATTGGCGCCGATGCCGAGAGCGAGCGACAAGACTGCGACGGCGGTGAACCCGAGGTTCCTTCGCAATACGCGGAGGCCGTAGCGGAGATCTTGAAACAGGATTTCGATTGCGGGAAGCGCGTGCGTTTCCCGGTAAGTCTCTTTCGTCCGGGCAATGCCGCCGAAGCGCCGCAGAGCCGCCAGACGGGCCTGCTGAGGCGTCACGCCTTTACGGAGGTTTTCGCCGATTTCCATTTGGAGATGAAACTGGAGCTCTCCATCCAGATCATGTTCCATTGCCCCCTGGCGAAAGAGGCCGCGCAGACGCTGCAGAAGCACGCGCAATGGAATCATGACGCTTCTCCGGAAGGCTTGAGGAAGCGGGCGATGATATCCGAGATGCGCTCCCAGTTTTCGCTTTCGGCGGCAAGCTGCTTCTTGCCGGCCCGAGTGATGGTGTAGAACCTGGCGCGCCGGTTATTGTCGGAAGCTCCCCACTTCGAGGAGATCCATCCCATCTGTTCCAGTCGCAGCAGCGCAGGGTAGAGCGTGCCCTGATTTAGTTCCAGGACGTCGCCGCTGATCTGTTCGATGCGGCGAGCGATTCCCCAGCCGTGTTGAGGGCCAAGCGTATCCAAAGTACGGAGAACCATCAGCGCCAGGGAGCCGTGCAGAACGTCCGTCTTGTCACTCGCCATGAGAGCACCTTTTGGTAGCCTACAGGAGTTTACAACGGTTCCCTGTTGCGAGTCAACAGGAAGTCTCTGGCCGCGGAAGCGCTGTCATGCCTCGCGAAAGACAGACGGCATAAACCGACCGTCTGTCCCACAACGATTGTTTACTGGACTGGCACGAGCACGGTATTGCTCTGTTGGCCGTTGATTGTGATGCTCAGCCCTGCATTCGTACCGGAAAGCGATGGGTCGGTGAGCGTGAACTGTACCGCGTCCACGCCGATGCTGCCTGCCAGCGCGAAAGTGGCCGAGGGCGCCAGCGTGCCGCTGCCCGCTGAGACGCTCACCGGGTCCGTCGCGGTATAGACGGGCGCCGCGGGCACTGCAAATCCTTCGGGCCGCGCAGGGTTGGTGGGTCCAAAGCCCGTACCGTAAACGGTGAGCAGTTCGCCAATCTGGGCCAGTGAGGTTTGCGTGACCAGCGTGCCATCGGCGTGAAAGGCCAGCGCGAAGGATTGGCCGTTCACTATCTGCTGGAACAGTCCGGGGGCGTCTTGGACAACCGTGAAAGTCGCGGTCACGTTGGCGGTCCCGGCGGAAACCACAGTGAGGGTTGCGGCGCCGGGTTGCACATCCGCGGGAAGTTGGAAATTCATCTGCGAGGGCGAAACGAAGAACAGCGGCAATAAGCGCTCTCCCAGCATCACCGAAACTCCGCCCAAGGTCTGCGGAAGCGGGCTTGCCGGCGCTACCGCCGTGCCTGCAGCCAGATTCCCGCCGAATAACGACGCGACCGATCCTGGCGCAATGGCATTTACGGGCGTAGTTCCGGCGCCATTTTCAATCCCTGTGGGCGCAACGTACGGAATCTTGGTCATCATGGCCAGCACCGCGCGCGGCGCGCTCATGACCACTGAGCCGGAGGAATTCGAACCGGTCAGATCGCCGGTCATGTCCTGAAACTTGAAGCCGGTCTGCGGGGCGGCGCTGACGCTCACCGTGGTATTGGAACTGTAGAATCCATCGGGCGAAGCGGGCTGGGCAGTCCATGCGGCGGAGTTGGCGGGGCTCGAACTCAGCGCCAGATAATTCATCAAATAGTAGTTGGCGTAAACTGTGATCGGGTTGGCGCTGAGAGTCACTATGAGGTCGGTGGGACCGCCCGTTGACCCGCCGGTCCATCCGCTCAGTTGTTGCCGGGAGACGGTTCCCTGGGGAACGGAGGCCGGCGCGGCGACATCGATTTGCGTGCCCACCGGCTGCGTGACATTACACGGAGTGGCGCACGCGGAACCGTTCACAGTGACGGAGACGCCGGCAAGCGTGCTGTTGACAATCAAGTGGCCCACGGGCGTATAAGTAGCTACCATGCGGATGCCCCCGCCCACGGAGTACGCGGGTACAGTCAGCGATTGCGCGGCGGCGCCGCCGTTCGACCAGGCGGAGAAGCCCCACACGTGTCCGGTGGAGTCGGTCTGCTGCGCGGGCGCTGAAACCGTGTGCGTGGCGCCGGCGCTCCAGATGAAATTGTAGGGCGGCGCATTGGAGGCGCCATCCACGGTGAGATTCAATTCCGGCGGCGAAGTCTGAAATACAGCCCCCACGCCAGGGCTGTAAACGGCCGTCAATAGAGCTGGAGTGGTGATCTCGGCGACCGTGTAGGCATGGGTCGCCGCGCCGCCGTCGCTCCACGAAGAGAAGACCCAAGGGTTGCCGGTGATATCCACTTGCGGGGAAATGACGCCTACGGTGTGCACGGTATCGAATCCCCACTGCAGCGTATAGGGCGCAGTGATAGTCGAATAGTCCGCCAGAATCTGCAGCCCCGCGGGAGAAGTTACGAAGTTGATATTGCGCGCAGGGGCGAAATGCGGATAAACCGAAGTGGGCGCGTTCATTGTAACCGTACTCTGGAACCCGATAATGGTCTGGTTGGTGGCCGTGTACCAGCCGACGAAGACATAGCCATTGTTCGGAATCGCCTGAACTGTAACCGCTGAACCGGCGCCCACATAGATCTGCTCATTGCAATTCGTGGCCGCGCCGTTCACATACACCGTACCGGGGCCGGGGTCGCCCGTTCCATCGCACGGATAGAAATTCACGCTCAGCGCATAGAGCGCGTTGAACATCGCGGTATACGCGGTGATCGCGGGGTCGGACGTAACCGTGATGGAGTTGCCGGCAAATGAGCCCCCAGCCCATACCCAATTCGAAAAGACCAGCTGCTCGCCGATCATACTACTCTGGGCGGTATTGCTCACAGAAAGCACGTGCTTGCTTCCGGCCGGCCACAATGCGCTGGTGGGCTGCGAATAGTTCTGCCCATCCACGTTATAAATGGCGCCGTTAGGGTTTGTGCCGATCAATGTTATGGAGCTCTGCGCCGAGGCCACGGAGACAAATGCCGCCGCCAGGGCGAAACGCGCGAATCGAGAGTACTTTTGCATTTTGACCAACAAAGCGCAGTATACGCATAATCCGCTCGCATTACACGACTAACTTTGGTAATTCGGATAGTAATACCTATATCTATCATTGATTGGGGGCCGGGCAATGCCGTGTAATTGGGTGTATTCGAAGACGGCAATTATGCGCTACAACTATTTTCTAACATCCCTTGTATTCGCGTTGGCTTCCGGATTGGGCTCGCCCGCGCCTGCCTCCGCCCAAGTGTTTGGGAGCGTGACGGCGATCGGCGGATCGGCTTCCGATATAGCGCTCGACGAGACGCGCGGCCTGCTCTATGTGGCCAACCTCGGGGCCGGCTTGATCGATGTGATGTCCACTACGGATGGCACAATTCACAGCTCCATTAATGTAGCGGCGCTGCATCCAGGCGCGCTTGCTATTTCGAAGGACGCGCAGTATCTACTGATCGCCAACTACGCCAACGGCGCCACTACGCCCCAAGGGACCAACGCGATCACGTTGATCCATCTGGCCGATAACTCGGTACAAACCTTCGACACCGGCGATCCGCCGCTGGGCGTGGCGTTTCTGGGCAACGGCTTGGCTCTGATAGTTACGACTACCAGCATTCTCTCGTTCAGTCCGGTATCCGGCCAGACGGCGGTGATCGAGACGTTCGCCAATCTCGCGAATACTCTTCCCGTGCAACAAGCCACGTTTCCCAGTCAGATTCTGGAAACCGCGCTGGCGACATCCGGCGACGGCAACACGGTGTGGGGCATCGCCGGCGCAGGCACCGGCAGCCAGGTCATTTATCGTTACAACGCGCTCACGAGCACCATCTACGTCACGGTCTATGTATCTTCCCCGGCGCTGCTGCCGCGCATCAGCGTATCGAACGACGGCACGTACGCGATGGTGGGTTATAGCCTGATCGGGACCAATACGCTCAATCCATCGGGCTTTCTGCAGGGACGTTACCCCGCCATACTCGCCTCGACTATTATTACCGGAAACGCCGTCGATTCGATACACGGCATCATATACGGTCAGTTCCCCGATGCGAACCAACCTACCGGTCCCGCCGGCTCCTCCGCAGCGGCTTCCTCCGCCAGGGCGGCGCTGCTCATCATGGATTCGGATAACTTAACCGAACACTACCGCATCAACATGCCGGAAGATATAGTGGGACGGGCGATCCTGAATGCGGCGGGAACGGTCTTATATGCCATCTCCGAGAGTGGCGTGATGACGCTGCCGGTTGGAAATCTCAATCAGTACCCGCGCGTGGTCGCAGGGCAGGAAGACGTCCTGATTGCGACCAACTTCTGCAACCAAAGTAACGTGACGCAGCCGCTCACCATTACCGACCCCGGCGGCGGGAGCACGCCTTTCACAATTACTCCGAGCCAGGCCGGCGTCAGCGTTTCGCCGGCGTCGGGAACCACGCCCGCCACGGTGCAAGTGACTGTAAACCCCAACGCATTTGCCGGTTCCAGCGGCACCACCGCTGTCTCTTTGGCGCTCTCTTCCAGCAGCGCGGTGAATCAGCCGAAAACCGTGCGCTTGCTGTTGAACAACCCGGATCCCAGCCAGCGCGGTACGGTGATCGACCAACCCGGCGTGCTCAGCGATATTCTGCCCGACGCCGCCCGCAACCGCTTCTATGTGCTGCGGCAGGACATGAACCAGCTTCTGGTGTTCGACGGCAGCTCGAACAGCCTGCTTGCGACCCTGCGAACGTCCACTTCGCCGACAATGATGTCTTTTTCCGCCGATACGAACTTCTTGCTAGTGGGGCACAACGATTCGCAATTGGTGAGGGTGTACGACCTAAATGCGCTGGTGGAGGCGCCGAATTCACCGATAGTCCTGCCGGGTGGCCACTTCGCACGCTCGATCGCGCAATCGAACGCGTCCACGCTGGTGTTGGCGCGCAACGAAGGCCCGCCGCCCACCTGCGTCACGGGTGGCAGTACCGGCATCATCGATACCGTCAACCTTGCGGCCCAGACGGCCGTGCCCCTGTGCACGCTCGGCATTTACCAGAATTCTGTATTGCCCACCGCAGTGCTGACGCCCTCGTCCAACGGGAGCACGATACTGCTGGCTTCACCAGACGGCAACGTGATGCTGTATTCCGCCGCGGCGGATACGTTCGTGACATCGCGGAAGGATCTGACATCGCTTTCCGGGGCTTTCGCAGCATCCAGTTATAACTCATATGTCGCCGGGAACAATATTTTCAACGCCTCCTTAGTGCCGTCAGGGACAATGGGTCCGAACAGCACCGTGTCTTCCGGCTTCGCGTTCACCGGATCGGGCGGGTATTTGGCGTCGGCGCCTTCCACAACGGGAGTGGGCATCATTCAACAGATGAGCTCGCTGCAGAGCGGTTCGGTCAGTCCGGTAACCATGGCGGAAGCTCCGCTGTTGCCCACGGCGGTAGCGGCTGTGACAACCACGGGAACGGGGACGGGCACTGGAACCGGCACGGGCACTGGAACCGGCACCAGCACCGGCACCGGCACGACCACGACCACTAGCACTGGAACTGGAACCGGAACAGGCACGGATGGCTCCGGCAGCACAAGCACCTACGCTGCGGCAAGTTTTACGCGCACCGTGGCTCCGCTGCCTTCGGCGGGAACGGTGGTCGTGCTGTCTACATCGGGCTTCACTGTGTTAGCAGCCAGCTACGGGGCCGCGGTGGCGCCGCCGCAGATTTCGAGCGTTGTCAATGCGGCGAATGGAACCTCTCCGGTTGCGCCCTTGGGCTTGATCAGCGTCTACGGACAACAAATGAGCCCGGTGAACATGGCGACCAGCCAGATTCCACTACCGACCGCGCTGGCGGATTCCTGCCTGAGCGTCAACGGATCGCCGGTTCCGCTGCTGTTTGTTTCCAGTCAGCAGATCAACGCGCAGTTGCCTTTCAATGTAAGCGGCAGTTCCACGCTAACTATACACACGCCGGGCGGAATCAGCAATAACTTTGACTTCACGGTGCAAGCGACTGCGCCCAGCGTCTTTATGAGTGCGGCGGCGGGACCGGAGACGGGATTGGCAGCCATTGTGCGCACCAATAACAACCAGTTAGTGACTCCGACTAACCCGATCAATCCCAATGACACCATTGTGATCTTTCTGACCGGAATGGGTCAGACTACTCCCCAGGTAGTGGCAGGCTTGGGCGCGCCCCAGAGCCCCCTGGCAGTGGCGAACGTGGCGCCGATAGTTACTCTGGGCGGCGTGGCGCTGAACGTAACTTATGCGGGTCTTTCGCCCGACGAAGTAGGCGTGTATCAGATCAACGCGTCCGTGCCTGTCGGAGTCCCGACAGGGGTGAGCATTCCCCTGACCATCAACCAGGGCGGCGGGGCTACGACGTTGAACGTAAGAGTTGTGAATTAGGAGCTATTGTCTATGAGAAGCCTGGTATTTTCGTTTGTGATCCTGGCCGCGGCGACCACCGCTTTTGCCCAGCAATGGGAGTTCGGCGCGGAGGGCGGCGGCAGCCTTCTAAGCGATGTTTCGGCCACCGGTTCGGCGACCAAAGCCACCGCAGGCTTCGCACCCGGCGCAGCCTTCGGCGCGTTTATCGGCGAGAATCTTTACAGTCACCTGACCGGTGAGCTGCGTTACGAATTCATGCAGAGCGACCTTAACCTTTCGAGCGGCGGTCAATCGGCGCAGTTTACCGGCGTGGCGCACGCCATCCACTTCGATATCCTGTATCACACCAACAGGAAGGAATCGCGCACGCAGTTTTTCGCGGCCATAGGCGGCGGCGTCAAGCTGTTTGAGGGAACCGGCGCTCCGGAGGCGTATCAGCCGCTGAGCCAGATCGGTTACTTCACCCAGACGCAGGTCATCAAGCCGATGGTGAGCGTGGGCGGCGGCCTGACGTATCAGCTGGCGCCGAGAATTTTTCTGCGGTTGGAAGTCCGCGATTTCATCACGGCGTTTCCGACGCAGCTCATTACGCCGGCGCCGGGAATGAAGTTCGGCAGCCTGCTGAACGACATAGTGCCGCTGATTGGGATTACTTACATTCATTGAGACAGCGTGGTCGGGGCCAGGATGTGCGAACCGCGAAACTAGCCCGAAGGGTGACTTGCTCCGGGTCGAACAACTCAGCGAGAAATCATAGATCCTGTCAAGCCCGGTTTGATCTACCACCGGGCAGCCCAATGATGGAGGGTTGGCCGCCGGTCAGGACTAACCCGCTACCGCGCCTTGGCCTTCATTTGATCCGCTAAGACACTCGCCTGATCCGCGGTAATTTGCGCCTCTCCGGCGAGGCTGAGCCAGAGAGCCCCTTCGCCGCCGTCCAGGAATTGAACGCTCCGCAGCGCCACGACGCTGCGGACAGCCGGAGGCAGACTCTCCGTCAGCTTCGTCGATTTCTCGATGGCGGATACTATGGTCTTACGGATCTTTTCTTGCAACGCCGCGCCAAAAGACCCGGAGCGCAGCGCCTCGCCAAGTTGTCCGTCGGCGTCGATCGACAGTACTTCGGCCCGCAATTGCACGGTTTCGCTATTCTCAAGCACCGGCGTGAGCCGCATCCGGATTACTCCGTTGCCGCCGATCAACTTCTTGACAATTTCCTTTCCAAATGCCTTCGCGCAGCCCCACTTTTCGTAATGAACGTTGGCCGTCAACAAGCTGGCGGGCGCGGCCTGGCTCAGGGTAGCCTGGTCGACCGACAAGCGATCGCCGCAGCGATTGTCCTGACTCAGCTCCGCCCGTAGAACCGGCGTGATCTGCCGCTGTAAATCGGACAGATCGGCATCCAGCTTCAAACGAACAACTTCTCCCGTCCCGCCGCCCGCTGCTACCTGCATGGTTCCGGAAACGATGACGGCGACAGGCTGGTCTGCAAACGGTACGGTCGTGGTAACTGGTGGAATACGGAACATCAGTTCCGCGGGAAACGCCGATAACAGCGTAATCGATAAGGCGCTGACACCGCGCGCGAGATACCCCATAACAAAAGCTTCGCACGATGCCCGGCCAGTTGGCGAGCGGGTAGTAGAGACTTACTCCATCACTCGCAACTGAATCCGCGACCCGTCCGCGCCGCCGAAATACACGCGCTCGAACGCCTTCTGGAAATCGTTGGACAGCGCCTTGGGAATCTCCATAAACTTCTGCGGATTGCGGTCCGTCAGCGGAAACCACGAGCTCTGCACCTGCACCATGATCCGGTGTCCCTGCCGCCAGGTGTGCGCGATATCCGGCAGATAGAACGTGATCCGGTCCGGCTTGTTGGGCTCAAACGGCGTTGTCTTCTCGAAACTCTTCCGGAACTTACCGCGGAACGGCTCGCCGCGGATCAACTCCTGGTATCCGCCCATCGGGGTGCTCACCGCCGCGCCCGCCCCAGCTGCCGGCGCCGCATTGTTATAGTCCGGATAATCGCCCGGGAACACGTCGATCACCTTCACGTCGAAATCGGAGTCCGTCCCGGACGTCGAGACTTTCAGATCCACCTGAATCGGCCCAAACACCGGCACGTCATGGTCCAGCGGCTCGGTCTTGAACACCACCACATCCGGACGCATGGCGGCGAACCGCTGATCCTCGGTCATATACGAATTGAGTATCCCCTGGACGATGCGGCCCACGTAGGGCACCGGCTTGTTAGGGTCCGACAGGTACTCTTCGAATCCCGCTTCCGCGGGCCGGTTCCAGGCGAGCTTGCCATGTGCGTCCAGGAACAGGTCGGTGACCTTGGCTTCGCGCGGCGGCCACGCATCGAACTTGCGCCACTGGTTCATGCCCGTTTGAAACAACCACGCCTTGGGAAACTTGCCATCGCCGCGCCCCTTGAGGTAGTAGACGAAGAACGGAAACTCGATATGTTCCCGGTAGTACACCCCGGTTTTCGAGCCGAAGTTGATGTTGCCCAGCGATTCGCCATCGCCGCGCGCGAAACCGCCGTGGTTCCACGGACCCATCACCAGCATGTCGGCCGGCGGCGTGTTTTTCTCCATGAAATCGAACTGTCGCAACAGGCCCTGTGGATCTTCGTTGTCGTACCAGCCGCCCACCAGCATCACCGCCGGCTTGACGGCTTTCAAGTGTTGCCAAATCGCCCTCGACTGCCACTCTTCGTCGTAAGTGGTATGGTCGATGTTCATGTTCCACATGGGCTGCTGGTGCTTGAAGTACTTCTCGTCGGCGTTGGCCAGCGACCCCAGGCTCAGGTAGAAGTCGTAGCCATCCGGCGTGCCGTAGTCGAAGGGCAGCGTGCGCGGAGGCGGCGCGGGGTCGCCCTCGCGATTGCGGAACCCCATGTAGAAGCTGAAACGGTGGGCCAGCATGAAGGCGCCGTTGTGGTAAACATCGTCGCCCATGTAGTAATCCGTGACCGGAGCCTGCGGAGCTACCGCCACCAGGGCCGGATGCGCGTCGATCATCCCCGCCGTCGCGTAGAACCCCGGCTGCGACACGCCCCACATTCCCACTTTGCCGGTATTGCCGGGAACGTGCTTCACCAGCCAGTCGACGGTGTCGTAGGTGTCGGTGCTTTCGTCGGTGTCTTTCGGCCCCTTCTTCACCGGCTTCTGCGGACGAATGGTGACGAAATCGCCTTCGCTCATGAACCGGCCGCGCACGTCCTGGTATGCGAAGATGAACTTCTCGCGCTCAAAAAGCTCCGAGGGCCCCAGACTGGTCCGGTACAGGTCGAGACCATACGGGGCCACATTGTAGCCCGTCCGCTGGATCATGATCGGATACGTCCGGCCGTCGGTGAATACGTCCTTGGGCACGTAGACCGACGTGAACAGCTTCGCGCCGTCGCGCATGGCGATGCGGTATTCGAACTTGGTGTAGTTCTCGCGGATGAAGGCAGCGCGATCGACCGTCGCGGCCACGGCGCCTCCACGGCCGCCTTGCGCGGCGGCGCCTCTCCCCTGAGCCGAAGCTAGGTGGGCCAGCAATAGGAAACCGATCAGGATGCGCATGGAGGAGATTTTATCTCAGTAGCGTCGGGCGGTCCCCTTGCCGGCTATCTTCAAATACTCAAGACCGGGCACGGGGACTGTCGGACGATGGGAAATAACCGCGACCATATCGTGAATACCCTGGGCGCGGCCGCGACCCGTGACGATCGGGTCGGCGCCTCTTCGGACCGCCTCCTGGCAGACGCCGTCCGAGACGCTTGCTTCGATCACGGCGTGTGGCGCGTCAATGAGTAGTCAACGGGGAATAGGATCTTCGAAATGGCAACATAGCTCTATCGAAACAACAGGTTCAAGACCCAAACCGGGTTCAAGAGCACCCTCATCCGTCCGCTTCCGGTACCGGATCGACCAGCTCATAACGTGCCCGGATGGCCTGCACAACACTCGACGGAGCGTCGGGCATGTCATCGGACCGGTAGTCATCCTCAACCTGCCGCACGGTCTTTGCCAGAGGATAGTCGCCGAAGACATCCGCGATCCAACGTGAAAAGTCGCGACGGCGCAAGTGGCCGTCCAGCGCCGCCGCCGGCGATTGCTCCACCACCGCGACGAACTCGCGCAGCGTTCGGGCCCGGCGTCCGGTGAGTGAGCCGTCGCGCCAGAATGCGAACGCGCGCCCATCCGGTACCGGCAGATCGAGATACTTGGTCAAGTGCCGGATGTGCGGCGTCAGGCGTGGCGCCAGCCGGATCCGGCGCACCTCGCCTTCCGCTTCCTCAGTGATCGGCAGCGCCACCGCTTCACCAAGGACGAGACTCTCGAATAGCTGCGCCCATTGGTCTTCATTCGTGATGCCCTGGCAGGAACGGCACAACGCATGTAGCGCGCGCACTTCCTGGGGATTGGATTCGCGCGTAACGATCACAGCCTGAGTGGCGGCCAATAGATCGCTGCGAAGCGTCGAAGCTCGATAGGTAACCAGTGTGTACCCGCCCTCTTCGAGGTCCAGCAGGTCCGGGACGCGCGGGCCGTCCAGAAAATAATGCGCTTCGTCGACGACGATCCGGTGCGGCAGCCCTGTATGGCGCCGCAGCGTTGCGAGCGCCGGCAGCACACTGTGCAGGTACTCAAGCTTCTCCCGGTGAGGCGTATGGGATAGGTCGATGACAATGCTCACGTCGGCATGGCGCAGTGCGCGCAACAGGTCCCGAGGGCGCGGTAGCGGATCCGCCCCGCCGAAGACAACCACGCCCGGAAGGGCCTCCAGCGAAGTGTAGTCGCCTTCGGGATCGAGTACGCAGAGACTATAGCCATACAGGATCAGTTGTTCGCACAGCAGCCCCGTCACCCAGGACTTCCCGGTCTTCGGGTCACCAGCCACAAGCAGGTTCCTGCCCCGGACGGCGAGCGCCAGCGGACTACCCTCGTCCGTATGCCCCAGCAGCAGACGGCGGCGCGTCTTCAACGGCGCTGGGATTTTGCGGCCCTTCGCGAGCGCACGGAGGTAGCCGGCCACAGCGGCCGGACCCTCACCGCGGAGAACGTGGTCGGCAGACGCCTTCAAGACCTCGCTGCCCCATTCGACCGCTACTCCCATCTCACACGCCTGGAGCAGCTCGTGGTCGTTCTCGGCATCGCCGATGGCTACGGTGTTATGCGGGGACAGGCGGAGGATCGTGAGCGCCTCACGCAAGCCAGTCGCCTTGCCGATGGCCTGCGGCAACACCATCACGCGGCTTCGGTTGAACGCGAGTGTGAGCGGCAGCTCGAGCCGCTGCAGGATCGCGAGAATTCGCTGAGCGGTATCCGCGTAGGCGTCGACAATCGATTGTCCGGCGGCAAATGGAATACCTTCACGCCGCAGCTCGTTCAGCAAAGCGGCCGGCGGAGGGTTGCCGACCACCCTGGAATATCCACTACCGGGAAACTCGATCACCGCGCCGTTCTCACCGACAACCGCGTCGACGAAATGCAGGTCGCCCGCAACCCGGCGCAAGTCCTCCAGAATGCGGCCTGTCACAAGCACCACGACGACCCCCTGCTCACGAACGTGGGCGATAGCCTCCCGCACCCCAGGATCGAGGACATCGTTGCGGGCGATGGTGCCGTCGAAATCGAGAGCAAAGCTTGCGAGCTTCATGACTTGTCTATTGTAGGTTGTGGATGCACCCGCTCTGCCACTCGGGCCAGCGGCAGGATGTGGATGCGGTCACAGCCGTCCCGGCAGCTTCCGGCTGCAAGCGGCGGTTTGTGACGGTTTTGTGACTGCGTCAAGTCACCCCGCTTATGAGCGAAATGCCCCGGTTGCGGTTCGGCGCCTCGGATGCAATTCTGGAACGGCAATTGCTCCATCGCTCGCGGAACGCCACATTCGTTCCGGAGGACAATCATGCAGAGTGCAGAGGCTGAGATCGATCGGATGCAGAAGGCGTACCTTGTCGCGGTTGACGAATGGATCGCCGGTATACGGGACGAAGAAGCCCTGGTTTCCGCGACCCCATCCCTGGCGGAAGTTGACCGCTGGGAGCAGGCCCATTTTCGCGAAGAGGAAGTTCGCAACAAGGCGAAAGCGGCGAAGAAAGGTTACGAGGCTGCGCTGCGATCCAAGTTCTTCGATTTTCACTGACGCGCGGCCCGCAAAATGCTCCGCTTCAAGCGTGCCAAGCCTTTCGACTCCGCAAATAAACGAAAGGCCAACTGGTGGCGGAAATCGACCCCGCCATGCCTCGGTTCGGAATCGCCTGGTGAATCCGCTCGTCGCGGCCTTCGCAGTTAAAGATGAAGCCGCGGCCGCCCGGTACGCGGCCCCTGGTTAGCCAGATCGCTCGCTACTCGCTGCGCGATGCGCGGTAGAGCGGGATGGTATCGTATGAGCATGAATGCCGGGCTGGCGCCGATCGAAGAGTATCTGGAGACCGACTACTCCCCGGATCGGGAGTTTGTAGACGGCACGGTAGTGGAGCGTCACCTGGGGGATCGATCGCACAGCTTAGCCCAGGGAAATGTGCATTATTCTTTGCGGAGCCGCTATCCGAAACTTTTCATCTGGGTGGAGCAGCGGGTGAGGACCACACGGAGTCGTTGCCGGATACCGGATGTCTGCGTCACGGCGCAAGATCCGCTTTCCGAAGTATTCGAAACGCCGCCGCTGGTCTGTATTGAGATTCTTTCCCGTCGCGACGAAATCAGCAACGTGCTCGAGAAACTCGAAGAGTACGCCGCCGCGGGCGTGCGCTATATCTGGGTCGTCGATCCGCGCCGCAAGAAGGCGTTCGCCTACGACGGCGCTCTGCGCGAGGTTACTTCCGCATTCGCCACAACCGAAGAACCCTTAGTGGAACTTCCACTCGACGACGTGTTTCTCGGCCTCTAACGCTACTGCACCGCGGTATAAAGCGTCTGCAGGTTGTTTGAGCTGCCCAGCACGAAGGTCAAGGGCACGGCATTACTGGCTGCAATGCTCGGGACGACCGCGTTGAACTGGTACACGCCGACAAGCCCCGGAGCCAGGCCGGAATAAGACAGGACGGCCTGCGCCGATCCAAAATTCATGGTAAGAGGCGTCGTCAATGAGTTCAACCCCGATACGATCTGGCCGGCTGGAATACCCGTATTCACGGGTCCGAACCCGACCCCGTACATCGTGATCGTTTCCCCCGGATTCGCGGGGCGCGACGTATAGCCGGAGACCGCGCCCGTTGGCAATACCCAGGTCCCGTCGGGCAACTGCGCGCCGACATACTGTTTGCCGCCCACCAGAAACATAGCCGGCGCCCACAATCCCGGCTCCGTCTCGCTGACCGTAATCGGATAGGCCGAGCTTTGGCCAGCGGTTGTCGCCACCACCAGCTGCTGCGAACCGGCGCCAACTCCCGAAGGTACTTGCGCATTCACCTGCCCCGGGCTAACGTAATCGATAAACGCGCTCAACCCGCCAATCGTAACAGTCGTATTGCCCAGCGCCGTGGGCGCATTCACTCCCGTGAACGAGTTATTCCAGTTGGCGGTCGTGTTTGCCAGGTTCGAGCCGTAGATCTCGATCCACGAGCCGGGCGCAATCGCCGAAAGCGCCCCGAACGAGCTGGCGCTGATCACTCCGCCGGAGTTGATCGCAGGCAGCGAACCGCTGGACGTCGATGGCGGAGCGTACTCGCGAATCACGTCGTTACCGTTATCGGCGATGTAGAGATTCCCCGCGGTGTCGAACGACAAACCCTGCGGAAAGTTCAACTGAGCCACGGTGGCCAGCCCTCCATCGCCCGAATAGCCCAGAGTACCCGTACCTGCCACGGTGCTGATTGTTCCGTTGGGCGCAACCACGCGGATGCGGCTGTTCAGCGTGTCGGAAATATAAACGTTGCCCGCGGAGTCTACGGCCACGCCTTTGGGATGGTCCAGCTGCGCGTGTACCGCGGGGCCGCCATCGCCTGAATAACCGAAGGTTCCGGTGCCCGCGATGGTGGTGATGATCCCGCTGGTCGCCGTCACCTTGCGGATCACGCTATTGTTGCTGTCGGCAATGTACAAGTTGCCGGCCGCGTCCAACGCAATCGCCACCGGGTCGTTAAGTCCCACTCCTACGTTAGTGGCTGGCTTGCCATCCCCGGTGTACCCGGGAGTGTTGAAGTCTCCGGCGTACGTGAAAATATTCCCAGTGGACGCGATCACCCTGCGGATTACGTTATTCCCCGAATCGGCGATATACATATTCCCCGCGCTATCGAAAACCACGCTCGAAGGCTTCATCAGCGACGCGCTCAGCGCCCCGCTGCCGTCGCCGTTATAACCGGGCGTCGACTCGAGGCCGGCAACCGTCGTAATGATTCCCGTGCCGGCCGCCACCTTTCGGACGGCGTTGTTATTCGTGTCGGCAATGTACAAGTTCCCCGACGAATCCACCGCTACTCCGCATGGAAACCACACCTCGGAAGTGGTCGCCGCGATGCCATCATTTGTGTATCCGCCAATGTTATCACCCGCAATCGTGGTGATGATCCCGGTCGCGCCATCGACATAACGGATTACGTTATTCACCTGGTCCGCGATATATAGATTCCCTCCTACAAATGCCGCATAGTACGGTAAATTCAACTGTGCGCTGGTCGCGGGTCCGCCATCGCCCGTATAGCCTATGCCCAGCGATTGGCTGCCGGCGATAGTCGTAATGGTCCCCGGCGCCGGCGCTTTCACCTGGGCCATACCCGATACAGGCGTGAATAAAAGTGCCGTTGCTGCCAGACATACCACGGTCCGGCCCATTATGGATAAGTTCACGAAAAGAGACTCCTTGAGTTCGACATTACGGACGAATAGCGCGCAACGCCGCTTACTTTACCTTGCAATCCCCACCTGCGACAACATCCACGCGTATTCGAACGCCTGGTCGTGCAGCCGGTCATACCGCCCCGACGCGCCGCCATGTCCGGCGGGGTCCATCTTGATCTTCAGCAGTAGCACGTTGGAATCCGTTTTCAGCGTACGCAATCGCGCCACGTATTTCGCCGGTTCCCAGTACATCACCTGGCTGTCGTTCAGGCTGGTGGTCACCAGCATCGCCGGATAAGCGCGTTTTTCCAGGTTATCGTACGGGCTGTAGGTCTTCATATAGTCGTAAGCCGCCTTCTCGTTGGGGTTGCCCCACTCCAGATATTCGCCGACAGTGAGCGGCAGCGACGCGTCCATCATGGTGTTCATCACATCCACGAACGGCACCGCCAGGTGCACGGCGTGGAAAAGATCGGGCCGCATATTCACCACCGCGCCCATCAGCAGGCCGCCGGCGCTGCCGCCCTCAATCACCAGGCGGTCCTTCGATGTCCACTTCTGCGCGATCAGATACTCGGCGCTATCGATGAAGTCATCAAAGGTATTCTTCTTCTTCATCAACATGCCGTCTTCCCGCCACTTTTCGCCCATTTCGTCGCCGCCGCGGATGTGCGCGATGGCGTAAGCCATGCCGCGGTCCAGCAAGCTGAGCCGCGCGCTCGAAAACGTCGCCGGCGTGCCGAAGCCGTAGGATCCATATCCATAGAGAAACAGCGGCCCGCGGCCATTGCGCTCGAAGCCCTTCTTATACACGATCGATATAGGTACTTTCGTGCCGTCGCGCGCCGTGGCCCAAAGCCGCTCGGAGGAATACTGCGACGGATCGTACCCGCCCAGCACTTCCTGGCGCTTCAGCAGCGCCGATTTGCCCGATTTCACATCGTAATCGTAAACGCTGGGCGGGGTGATGAAGCTCTGATAGTTGTAGCGGTAGGTGGACGATTCGTACTCCGGCGTTCCGGCCGGAGACGCGGCGTAGACGGGCTCCGGAAAAGCGATGGGCGTCCACGTCTTGCCGTGAAAATCGTAGACGCGCAGCCGGTCCACCGCCTGGGTTTTTTCGATGACCACGGCGAAATCGTGGAACAGGTCGATGTCCTGCAAGCGCACGTTATCGTCGTGCGGCAGGAAGCTTTTCCAGTTCTTCTCGGCCGGATCGCTTTCCGGCGCAGTCATGATCTCAAAGTTGCGGCCGCCTTTATTGGTCCGGATGTAGAACAGGCCCTCGCGATGGTCGATGTAATACCGGCGCTTGTTCTGGCGCGGCAGAAACATCGTGAAGCTGCCGTCTGGCTGGTCCGCGCGCAGGTAGCGGCACTCGCTCGTGTCCTTGGCCTCGATCCCGAGCACAATCATTTTCCGGTCGCGCGTCTTATCCACGCCGATGTCGTACAACTCGTCCTTCTCGTCGTACAGCTGCTCCGGCGCGGCCGCGCCCAGCGTGTGCCGCCACAGCTTATCCGATCGCTTGGTGGTTTCGTCTTCCGTGGTGAAAAGGAGCGTGCGATTGTCGGCGGCCCACACCACCGACGTGACGCGTTCGGCGGTGTCGGGCAGCGTGCTCCCGGTGCGCAGATCCTTCACCTGCAGGGCGTATTGCCGGAAGCCGGTGAAATCCACGGTGTACGCCAGCAGGTTCGAATCGTCACTGACCACGAACGCGCCGATGCCGACGTATTTGTGGGTCTTCTCCAGCTCATTGGGGTCCAGCAGCACTTCTTCGGGCGCGTCCATGCTGCCCTTGCGCCGGCATTGAATGGGATACTGTTTCCCTTCCTCGGTGCGCGCGTAATAGAAATAGCCGCTGCGGCGGACGGGCACGCTAAGATCCGTCTGCTTGATGCGTCCCAGCATCTCGGTGTAAAGCGCATCTTGAAACGGCTTGAGATTCCTGGTCATCGCCTCGGTGTAGGTGTTCTCGGCTTCCAGGTAATGGACGACCTCGGGGTTAGATTTCTCGCGCAGCCAGTAATAGGGATCGACGACGGCAGCGCCGTGCCGAACCTCGCGATGTTCCTTAACCGGCGCCACAGGGGGAGTGGGCAGAGTTGGAGTCTGCGCGTTCAAGGTCATGACCACGGCGCCTCCGGCGAGGCCCAGTTGGCGGCGGATGCGCGAAGCGTGCGGCAATGGATATCTCCCAAGCTGTCATTGTCGCACCCAAGCGTTCTTCGACGCAGAGACGCCGAGACGCTGAGCCAACGCAGAGAAGACTGAAAAAAGGCTTACGCGTTCTCTGCGCCCATCTCTGCGTCTCAGCGTCGAAATGAAGAACATCGCCCAATACCCGGTGCTAACGACGTGGTAGCGCGGGCCGGCTATGGGCTCGCTCCACGTTCATTTCCACGCACTCCTTATACCCATTAGCGAAGAACACTACGCCGTTGAGATCGTGAACCGGCGCCTGAGATGTCACGCCGGCGCACACCCGATCGGCCAGAACCGCGTTGCGATGCCAGGCGTCCAGATTGTGCAGCAGGATTGCGGCGGTACAAACCATCAACGCAGTTGCAGCGAGCCGCCTGGTCTGCACCAGTTGTGCGCAAAGCACGCAGAAGCCAACCGCCGGCATGTAGAGGATGCGCGACCCGTTGAGGTTGTCGCCGATCAGCGCCAGATGGTAAGCAGGCAAGAGCGCACCGATGGTCAGCGCGAGCATCGATAGCGCAATCCGGAGGGATAGCCGGTTGCCGAATGCAGCGTATAGGAGCGCGCCCGATCCGAACAGCAAAGCCGCGGCAAGCGTTGCGCTCTTGGCCGAGGCATCCCAGTTGACCGGAAAAAGCAGGTTGGCCCACACGCGCAAGAACAGCGCCTTCAGTGTGGCGCCAAGGTGGAAAGAGAGCACCTGCGGCTGTCCCGTGGCAGCGTCGATGTAGCCGCCGGGGCCGTGGAACAGGCTCCAGCGGTAGGCGAACATTAGGGCGCTGATGGCGATGCTGGCGATTAAACCGAGTCGAACCCGTGAATCGCGCAGCCGGTTGCCGGCGGCGGCGAATCCGAAGATGACAGCCGGCGCCGCGTACGCGCTTTCTTTGCACAGGATGCCGAGGAACAGCAGCGGCGCCGCGAGCGCGATGCGGCGGCGTAGTACGGCAAGCGTCGCGGCGAGCGTGAATGCGCAGGCGAGAAGATCGAAATTGCCCGCAGTCCAGGCAACCGCCTCTGGCCGCGTGCCATTGAGGCCGAACAGCACGGCTGCGGTAAAAGCGAGAAAAGTAGGGCGGACCCCCTGGTCCGCAGCCGGCCCCCTGGCCGGCTTACATTGGCGAAGAACGGGTCCAGGGGGACCCGTGCGGACCAGGGGGTCCGCCCCACTACTGAGCACAATCGCGTATAGCAGCGCACAGTTAATCAGATGCACCGTCAGCGCGCAGGCGTGCCACTTCAACGGATCCACGCCGCCGAAGTGGCGGAGCAGCGCAAAGTAGAGATAGCCAAGCGGGCGGAACGAGCCATCGCCGCCGGGCGTGTGAAATACCGCCAGGATGCGCGCGGGGTCCAGCGTGGCGCGGCTCACCAGGATGTAATCGTCGCTCAAGAAAGGGTCGCGCAGGCTGGGTATGAATACCACCGCGACCACTGCCAGCGCCGCGAGTAGAGGCGCGATGTGGAACCACGCCGCGGGCTCGTCAGGCTTGGCGGGCTCGTCCGCCGCAGCGCCCTTGGCGAACGCGGCGGAACGCTGGGATTGCAGCAGCACGATGGCGAGAAACGCGCCGGCACAGAGACTTTCCATCCCCATGGGCGACGCGAATCGCAGCGGTCCCACGAAGAAGGGTCCCGCCCACGCGCGGACTGAAACAGCCAGCGCGGCGGACATCGAAACCGCGGTGAGCGAACGTACAGCGGCCAACCTCATGCACTTCTATTTATAATCGGGCATGTCCTTTGAAGGGAAACACGTGCTCGCGCTGGAAAGCCGGCGGGCGCCGGAAATTGCCGAGTTGATCCGCAGGCAGGGCGGCGAGCCGTTCGTCGCGCCCTCTATGCGCGAAGTCGCCATTGAAGAGAATGCCGCGCTGACGGATTTCGCGGAACGCCTGTTCGACAGCGATTTCGACATGATAGCCCTATTGACGGGCGTAGGCACGCGGCAGATGAATCGCGCGATTTCCGAAGCGTACCAGGAAACGTCGTTCGCCGATGCGCTACGCAAATTGACCGTGGTGGCTCGCGGTCCCAAACCGGTCGCGGCGCTTCGCGAGATGGGGTTGAAGGCCGACATCATCGCGCCTGAGCCGAATACCTGGCGCGAAGTGCTGAAGGCCACCGAAGGGCGTCCGGAGCGGCGCATCGCGGTACAGGAATACGGGCGGTCGAACCAGGATCTGCTGGAAGCTTTGCGCGCGCGCGGCGCGGAAGTGACGCCCGTGCGCGTCTACCAATACGGGCTGCCGGAAGATACCGCGCCGCTGCGCGAAGCCGTGCGCCGCCTGGCTGCCGGCGCATTCGATATCGCCATGTTCACTACCGCTGTGCAGATTGAGCATCTGCTGCGCGTGGCGGAAGAGATGGGAATCGAGCCGGCGGCGCGGGCGGGGTTGGCCAAGTGCATGGTGGCGTCGATCGGCCCCACCACCACCGAGTCGCTCGAAGAATTCGGCATCCATCCCGCCATGGAGCCATCGCATCCGAAAATGGGGATACTGGTGCGCGAAGCCTCGGAACGCACGTGAGCTATGCCTGAGCGCAAAGACTCGATGATGGGCGCACTGGCGCGATATTCCGGGATGGCGTTTACGGTGCCGGCGGCAGTGGTTGTGGGGTACTTCATCGGCGGCTGGCTTGACAGCCGTTTTGGGACGCATTCGCTCTACATTGTGGGCGTGGTTCTGGGCGCGGCGGGCGGGCTGGTGCAAGTGGTGCGGCAGTTGACGCAGGATTCGGGCCATGGCTGACGCCGCAGACATCTTCGAGCGCACGGCGACCCGCGTAACGCGGACCATGGTGTTGGTCGCGATTATCGGGTCGCTGGCAGCGCTCTGGCGCGGTTGGACCTACGGCGCCGCGTTTGCGCTGGGCGCATGGGCGTCCTGGTTGAATTTCCGCTGGCTGAAAAAATTCGTGGAAGCGCTTGGCCCCGGCGGCAAACCAAGCGTTTTCGCGCTGTTTTTCGCGCTGCGCTATCTGATGTTGGCGGGCGCCGCCTATGTTATATTGAGGTATTCTAAACTCAGCCTTCCAGCGATGCTAGCGGGGCTGTTCGTATCGCTGGCCGCCGTCGCTATCGAAATACTCATTCAACTAGGATTAGGGTTTGCACGAAGAAATCTGGATCACTAAACTGTTCAACGATCATCTGGCGGGGCTTGGCAATGGCGCGCTGAACCTGGTGGGTTGGCCATCCGTCCCGCGGCCGTGGACTAACTACGTTGCCATGGAGCTACTGGTGGCCGCTCTCATCATGCTGGTATTCGCCATGCTGAAGAGCCGTCTCTCCGCGGACCGGCCGGGGAAGATGCAGCAGACCTTCGAGTTGATCTACGAGTTTGTAGATAGTCAGGGCAAAGAACAGGTGGAGCAACACTCCGACCGCTATTTTTCCTTTTTCGGAACGATATTCATTTTCATTTTATTCAGCAACCTGATCGGCGTCATTCCCACTATGGAATCCCCCACTATGTATCCTTCGGTTCCTCTGGGATGCGCGGCGGCCGTGTTCCTTTACTACAACTACGTAGGTATCCGCGAAGTCGGCATTTGGTCGTATCTCAAGCATTTCGCCGGACCGCTCTGGTGGCTGGCGCCGCTGATGATTCCTATCGAAATCATCAGTCACTGCGCGCGGCCAATGTCGCTGACCATCCGTCTGTTCGCAAATATGTACGCCGGCGAGCAGATCACCATGGTGTTCCTCGGGCTGACTTTTTTGGGAGTTCCGGCGGTTTTCATGGGGCTGCATGTTTTTGTTTCACTGATTCAGGCGTACGTTTTTATGGTGCTGACCATGCTGTATGTCGGCGCCGCAACGGCCCACGAGCACTAATACCGGCTTTATGCCGCTCTTTCAGTGTGAGCCCGCCTCGTCCCAACGCTGGCGCGGAACCACCTCCTGAGGGCGATTTCATTTGAGGAGAGTTGCACAATGACGAAGAGAATGTTGTTCCTGTTGGTGCTGCTGGTAGTGGCGTGCCCGCTATTTGCGCAGACTGGGGGCGCCGCCGCGTCACCCGGCGGATACTGGTGGGTCGCCATCGGCGCCGGCATCGGCATGGCCATCGGGTCGGGGCTTTGCGCCCTGGGGCAAGGTAAAGCTATCGCGGGCGCTTGTGAAGGCATGGCGCGCAATCCTGGCGTAGCCCCTGCCATCCGCGCGGCAATGATTTTAGGCTTGGTCTTTATCGAGTCGCTGGCGCTCTATGTGATGGTAATCATCTTTATCGTCGTGAAGCCTTAGTTAAGTTAAGCTGAGCCACAGCTGTCTCCGGAGAGCGGATTGCCAACTCCGCCTCCGGGCTCAATCCCCGTACGTCTGTGCTTACCTCCAGTACTTATGTAACTGTTCTGCTCTGATCGGCCTATTGACCCGGTCAACCACCGGGTAATAGTATTAACCCAGACATCTACATGGAACAGCGAAGAACCCGGCGCTTCAAACTTCAGCTCCCACTTTCAATCACGCGCAGTGGTTCTGAACGTGTTACACTTTCTGGACAGACTAGGAATATCAGTTCCAGTGGAGTGCTCTTCACTTTGGAACGGGAACCAGATCTAGGCGGCCCCATTGAATATCTGATTGTTCTGAATCACGAAGGGCCTCAGCCGGTGACACTGCGCTGCATGGGTAAGGTGTTGCGCGCGGAGCCGATGATTGCCACCGGCCCTTCAGCGTCGTTTCAAGTTGCGGCTACGCTTGAGCGATATGAGTTCTTAAGAGAACGCGCGGGCTAGCACTGGTGGCGCGGGGTCCCATCGCCAACCCCATGGCCTGCGCATGCTACCGTAGAACTTCATGCAGTGGACCCCCGATTCCTGGCGCCTGCGCCAAGCCCTTCAGCAGCCCAGTTACCCCGATCCAGCCGCTCTCTCCAGCGCCCTGACTCAACTGCGCCAGCTTCCGCCGCTGGTCACAAGCTGGGAGATTCTGCAGCTCCGCGAGCAGCTCGCCGAGGCCGCCGCCGGCAAGCGCTTCGTGCTGCAAGGCGGCGATTGCGCCGAGCGCTTCATCGATTGCTCGCCGCGCCGCATCGCCAACATGCTCAAAGTCCTGGTGCAGATGAGCCTGGTGTTGGTGGTGGGCGGCGAGCGCCCCGTGATCCGCATCGGCCGCTTCGCCGGCCAATACGCCAAGCCGCGGTCCGCCGATACCGAAACCCGCAACGGCCTCGAGCTGCCTGCCTACCGCGGCGACATCGTCAACCGCCCGGAGTTCAGCGCCGAGGCGCGTACGCCCGATCCCCAGCTTCTACTCCGTGGATACGAGCGCGCCGCGCTCACGCTCAACTTCATCCGCGCGCTGGTTAAGGGCGGGTTCGCCGATCTTCACCATCCCGAGTATTTCGATCTCGATTGGGTGGCGGAATCGCCGCACCGCGACGACTATCGCCGCATGGTGGAGACCATCGCCGAATCTCTGCGGTTTATGGAGAACGTGCTCGGCGTGCGCGCCGGCGAGTCGGACCGCATCGATTTCTACACCTCTCACGAAGCCCTGCACCTGGGCTATGAGGAAGCCCAGACGCGCACCGTGCCGCGCCGCCCGGGTTACTTCAACCTGGCTTCGCATTTTCCCTGGGTGGGCCTGCGCACCCATCAGCCCGAGGGCGCGCACATCGAATATATGCGCGGCATTGAGAACCCTATCGCCATCAAAGTGGGCGCCAATGCCACCCGCGAGCATGTGGCCCGCTGGCTCGATCTGCTGGACCCCAACCGCTCGCCGGGCCGCCTCACCCTTATCCACCGCTTCGGGGTAAAGCGCATCGCCGAAGGTTTGCCCAGCCTGATCGAATGCGTCCGCGCGGAAGGCGGACGAGCGCTGTGGATCTGCGACGCGATGCACGGCAATACGCAGACCACCGCAAGCGGCGTAAAGACCCGCTACTTCGAGGACATTTACTCCGAGTTGGACCAGGCATTCGACATCCACCGCCGGATGGGCCAGCATCTGGGCGGCGTACACATCGAATTGACGGGCGAAAACGTGACCGAGTGCATCGGTGGCGCCCGCGGCCCTGGCGAGCACGATCTGTCGCGCGCTTATGAATCGGAGGTGGACCCGCGGTTAAACTACGAACAGGCGATCGAGTTAGCCTTCCTCATCGCCCACAAGATGAAAACCGGCTAACGTGGGACAGACGATCGATTTATGTCGTCTGTCAAGCTGCTGTAACGATGCGATGACAGACCACAAAAGGCGATGGTCTGTCCCACCGGCTCACTGCTTCTTAATAGTCGTCGCTGGCGTAACCGGTTTGGCCGGCGCCGCTGGCTTCGCCGCTGCCGGCAGGCCCGGATGCGCCTGATCGTAGAGCTTGATGATGTCGGCAATGATGTTCGCCGACGGCGCCGCCCAGATCACGGGCGTCTGCTGATTGCTGACGTCAAGCACCACCGCATAACCGTTCTGATACGAGTACTGCTCGATGATCTGCAGCATCTTGTTGCCCATCTCCTGGTACACCTTGCCCATTTCTTCCTCGTAGTCGGCGCTGGTGTCTTGGGTATCGCGCTGCAGAGCTTTGGTCTTGGAATCGATGTCGCGCTCAATCTTAGTTTTGGCATCGTCGCTCATGGTGGCGCTGCCCTTCTTCAACTGGTCGGACAGCGCCTGAATGTCGCGCTGGCGCTTCTCGAAGTCGTCCTTCTTAGGCTGATACTTCGTGTTGAGCGCGGCGCCGGCCGCGGAGCCTTCCTTGGTCGCCATGATTGCCTGTTGGATCGCGATGATAGCGATCTTGGTCGGGAGGGCGACATTCCCGGCCATGGGGGCGGTGGGCGCCGGTGCGGGAGCCGGCGCAGCAGGCTGGCCGGCGGGTGCGGTCTGGGCCTGCGCCATTGCGGCAAAACCCACGACTGCTGCTGCGATTGCGAAACTCTTTGTCAAGCTAAAACTCCTAAATGGTGAAATTCTATTATAGCTGGCCGCCAGCCCCTAATGCCTACTGCTTTTTGACTGGCGCCGGGGCCGCCGGCTGCTTCGGCGGAGCTTTGGGCGCAGGCGCCAACCCCGCGCCCGGATGCGCAAGATCGTAAAGCTTCACGATATCGGCGGTGATATTCGACGATCCGGCCGCCCAAATGACCGGCGTCTGCTGGGCGCTCACGTCCAGCACTACCGCATATCCGTTCTGATAGGCGTACTGTTCAACGATCTGCAGCATCTTATCGCCAAGCTGGTTGTACACCTGATTCATGTCCTGCTGGGAATCCTCGCTGGCCTCTTGCGCATCGCGCTGCAGAGATTTGGTCTTAGCATCGATCTCGCGCGTAAGCTTGGTCTTCGCATCCGGATCCATGGCCGCCCCACCTTGGCTCAACTGGTTCTGGAGCGCCGCAATGTCGGCTTTCCGCTTCTCGAACTCGGCCTGCTTCGGTGCGTACTTAGCCTTGAGGACTTCCCCCGCGGCCGTGCCCTCTTTGGTCCCCATGATCGCCGGCTGGAGTGAGATCACGGCGATCTTGTTCGGCAGCGCGACGATGTTCCCCGTGGGAGATGCGGGAATCGCCGGCGTTTGACGCGCGGCGGCGCCGCTTGCCGAAGCCGTCTGGCCCTGCGCCAGCGCGGCCCATCCCACGGCCAGCGCTCCCGCTACGAATATCTTTTTCAAGCGAACCTCCCGCATTGTGAATTCTATGATGACTGGGACGCGTTTAGAAAGTCCTGCCGACCGTAAAATGGAAATAGGTTCGCCGATCGTCAAACGGATAAACCTGGCCGAAGGTGGCCACCGCGTTGTTGAACGTCGCCTCGTTAGGGAAAGCCGCGCGGTCTGCCACGATCGGCGGCTCTAAATTTACCCGGATGGTAGAAGGATTATAAGCGAAATATACCCGGAAAGGCGCATTCACCACGGGCAGAATCACCTGTATTTCGAGTCCCGTGGACGCCACCGGCTTCTGCGTGCCCGGGGCAATCTGCACCTTGCCGCTGAAACCGGCCTGCGGGAATTCCAGATTGAGGTTGGCAATTTGCGTGGGATCCGTCGTGAGTTGGTCCGGTCGCAGAATCCGGTTGAGCCCCGCATCGAAGAAAGGCGCCAGCGTAATCGGCCCCACAATAGGAATGCGGTACTCGAAGTTGAAGACCGAGTGCCAGTCGCCGCCCGGCGTGATGACCTGGTAAGTGGGAATATTCATCGTTACGGGCTGGGCCGTCAGGCTTCCACTACTGACGGTTTGTTGCGTGCGCACGCTGCCATCTGAATTCAGCACGTTGATGGTGGCGCTCGAAGCGATATAGGCGATCGGCGTGACGCTATAAAAATCGAATCCGCGAACGTCGTTTTCTCCGCCCATGAACGAACGGGAAAACGGCGGAACCTCCTTGCCCCCATAGGAAGTGATGATGCTGGTCAGGAAATGAAATGCCAGGATCTGCGACCTGCGGATAGGCGAAGGGTGGAAATACTTGAAATCGAACGCGGGAGTGATGGTATTTACATTGCCGCCCAGTATGCTGCCCGCAAACCCAAGCGAGAAGTAGATGCTCTTGCCGCTCGATGGGTTGATAGGATGATTCACGGTGTTGTAAGTCAGCGATGGCGTGATCGAGCTGGTCTTGATTCCCTGGAGCGCGTTCGGCCCATAGACGCCGCTGAAATCGAGGTACTGGAAGTAAGTGGCGGCGGCGGTGGTTTCCGTAACGATATTCGAAATGTCGTATCCGTAGGTAATGCCGGTGCGCCAGAAGCTGCGGCGGAGCTGATAGCTGGCGAATAACTTAAATCCGTGGCTGTTCTGCACGTAATTCAGCAGGTTCTGCGAACCCAGCGAGTTATACAACGCGGCCAGATTCTGGCCGGCGAAAATCGACGCCTGCCGCGCCTCGTTGAAATCGTACCGGTTCAGGTAAACGGTGAAACCCGTCTGAATCGGCTTGTCGAACAGGTACGGCTCGGTGAAGCTCAGGCTCGCGCTGCGCATGATGGTGCCGAGCTGCGTGTTTAGCGAGAGCGTCTCGCCCAATCCCAGAAAGTTGTTGGTGGAGTAGTTGAAGCCGACGAAGCTGCCGGCGATGCCGGACACGCCGCCGTTCAACCCGATGGAGTTCTTGCCGCGCTCCTTCACCTTAAGCGTGATATCCACCGTGTTCGAGCCGATATTCTTGTGGATGTCCGCCGCGTCTTCCTTCTTCAGCACTTCAAAGTAGCCCAGCTGGTTCAATCGCAGAATGCTCAGGTCCCACAGGCTGCTGTTGAACATATCGCCTTCATCCAGCATGATCTCGCGGCGGATGACCTTGTCGCGCGTCGTGACGTTGCCCGAAAAATCGATGCGGCGCACGAAGAACTGCTTGCCTTCATCGGCGGTGATGGTCAGGTCCACCTGGTCGGTGTTGGGAATGAAATTGAAATCGGGCTCGGGCACAAAATCGATGTAGCCGAACTTCCCATACAGGTTGCGCATGTTCTCAATGCCCTTGCGCAGCTTGTCGGTCTGAAATACGTCGCCGGGGCCCATGCCGAAAAGGGGCCGCATGAGTGCTTCCGGAGTCCGGAACAGCTTTACGCCCTCGAACTTGATGCTGTGCACGTGATAGAGACGCTCTTCGTCCACCGGCTGCACAATGTCGGCATAAATGCCCGGCAATTCCATCTTGATCAGGGGCAGCCGCCAGCCCTGGCCGCCGCGCGGAATGATGGTCACCGTGGGCTCGAGCGCCTTCATCTTGAAGTAGCCGTGATCCGAATATGCCTGGCGGATGCGCTCGCCGTCTTCTTCCAGCTTGGCGGCGTCGTAGGTCTTGGCGAACAGGTTCTCCGCTACGATCGAATGCGGAATACCGTACGGGTGCAGGTTCTTCATCGCATCGATCACCCACTTTTGACTGTAGGCGTGGTTGCCGGTGATCGCGATCGTCCCCACCTTCACCTTCGGGCCTTCATTCACATTGAAGGTGAGGGCCAGCGAAGAGGGCGGAATCTGTTCGATCTGCGGATCTACCGTGGCGTACTGGCGGCCGCGTTCCGAGAGGAATTCTTTCAGCACATTGGCCGCGTGCTGGATCTTATTGGCGTCGTATTGCGATTCCACCACCAGGCCGACCTTGCGTTCCTTGAAGCGGTCGAGAATCTCCGATTCGGTGACGGTATGGATTCCCTGATAGTGAATGGTGCGAATGACGCGCCGCTCCGTCACCACGAACGTGATCTTCACGGAATTGGGCCGCTCGCCCGGTTCCGCCTCTTCCGTGATGTCGTCGAAGCGGTTGGTGTTCCACAGCGCCATGTAGTCGCGCCGCAGGATCTCCTCATCGTAAATGTCGCCCGGCTTGGTCACCATCGTGGCCTTGAGCGTATCTTCGGGCACGCGGCGCAACCCGCGGATCGAGACCGAATCGATGATCATTTGTCCGGGACGGAGTTGTGGCGGCGCCACGGGCTTGGGCGTCTCCAACTGCGGCTGCTCCTGCTGGACCGGCGGCGCAGTTGAGAATGGATTTGCCTGCTGTGGCTGCGCAGGCGGCTTCGCCTGTTGAGCCGGCTGGGTTGGCGGTGGCGGCGTTTGCTGCGGCGGCGTTTGCTGCGGTGGTTGCTGGGCTTGGGCCAGCAGCGATATGGACGCCACGAAGATACAGGCCGGCGCTGACGCCAGGCGGACTGGCCGGAATCGGCTCATGCTAGGGATGCCTCTCGACTCTGCACCTGCGGGTAGACTTTGGCTCAGTGGACACAATTTCGCTTGGTGCAGATGGATCTCCAAGGTGATAAGCCATTATTCTAGCGGATGTTGGGTTCCCCAACAACGAGTGGAGCGGACTACAGGTGTGAAGGGCTGGCACAGGCTTTAGAGCGAGAATCTTCAGTAATCGTAAACTCCGAACCGGAACCGGCTGGAAGAAATCGAGGACGCAATCGAGCGCTTACCGCCGGAGGATATCCGCCGCATCTCGCAGTGGCTTCGCGATCGGGAAAACCGGCGCCAGGAAGAGCGCCTCGGCATGGAATATCGCGAGATGGCTCTCGATACCCAGCGTGAACGCGACGCGCTGGAATGGTCCGAGGGCGTAACTGGAGATGCCGCAGCGGATCGGCCGGATGCTCCGCGGTGAAGTGTGGTGGGTCAACTTCGACCCCTCGCTGGGCGCGTCGAGCGGGCGATGAGTGGGCTTTCAGGCGCTGATTCATAAATTACCGTTTCTTTTCCGTCACGGCAATTGACCGGGGTCCGGAAATTTTACTCATATGGACAGCGTCAGCGCCACCCGCGCCCGCAGCGTCTCGCTTAACTGTTGTCGAAGTTGCGCCATCGGAGTGGCCGTCTTGCTACCGGTCAACGCCGTTCCCTCTGTGGGCGAAACACTCGCGCAGCATTATCAAGTTCCGTTCCGCCGAAGGCTGTTCGTTTGATCGGCACGGGAACCGGCAGCCGGCGCGATGCCGGACGAGACGCGGCGGTAGGCATCACCGCAATTCGTGAGTACCTCGTCAGAGTGCTCCTGCAGTTTCTGGGCCCAGGAAGACAGCGTGGCCGGCGGGAAGCAAGTGCCAAGCTTCATGGGGGCGTCAAACCCCGAAACGGCCCTTATCGGAAAACTGGCCGGGGTAGAATGTGATCCTATGCCCGAGACCTGTGCAATCTGCGGATGTGAGCTTCACCGTAGGCCAAATACATATGCCCGTCCAACCATCGAAGGGCGAAGTCATGCCACGAGCCATCATTTCATTGCCGAGCGGTTTTTCGGACGTTCGATCACGCGCCGGGGCACACAGACGGACGGTGTGTTCACCTCCTGCCCTTGGGGGCACGAGGGCGAATCTGCCGTGTTCTGCTATGAGTGCCACGAAGAACTCTTGCACAATCCGGTACTGCTTCCTGAAGGTATTGCACGTTTCGCTGAACTCGTTCGGACGCGTGGTTTGTCGGAACAAGTGAAGACCGAAGCTCGTTCAAAGCTCGCCGGTCGTGTTGTTCTCTTTCACGATGTTATTACTCGCGGGTTGCGAATCCTGCACGAGGAAGACACGAACGTTTCAAAGGCTCGCGCGGAGGAACGGGCCAGAGGAGGGCTTAAATCATTCGGCGCGGCCTAATCGAAGGGTATTGCAACTTCGGTATAGCTGCCCGGCGTGGCAGTGTTCACCGCGGCGGTGATGCGATCAAGGTGCAAACGCACGCGCGACCATTTCGTCGTACCGGCCAACACAATGATCGCGATATTCCGGCCCGTAAGGTTCTGCTGGTAGCGAATGCCCCGGTCGGTCGTGAGTAAGAGATCAATCGCCGCGGCTTCTGCCGCCTTTAATAATGCTCCGTTGCTCAGCCTGTCCCAACCTTTTGCCTTCGCTGTGATGACGGTGTGGCCGGGAAGCCCACGGGCAAGGCCTCGTGGCGTTCCGTGGTCAAAGAGAATGAGCATCGACGGGCGCGGAATCCTGCACCGGAGCCGACACTCTCAGGCTTTGGGCCACAAAGTCGAGCACCGCTGCGATCTGCTCGCGCGTCACGTCGAATTGTTCCATCACTTCTTCGACGCTCAAATCTTCCAGATTCTCGATGACTGTGGCAACGGGCAGCCGCGTATCCCGAAACACCCACGCGCCGCTGACCTTGCCCGGGATGCTCTCCACGGCGGGGCATTGCGACCAGTCGAGAGCTGCTGTCGCCATAAACTGTACTCCTTCTGCTCCTTCTCTCAGAGTACGCCAACCGGCGAGGGAAAAACTACCCCACCGCTCCCCGAATAAAAGTCACGATGGCTTCCAGCGACGCCCCTGGCTGAAAGACTGCCGCCACGCCCTGCCGCTTCAACTCCGCGGCGTCTTCGTCGGGAACGATTCCGCCTACGATCACCTTCACGTCGCCCATATCCTTCTCGCGCAGCAGCTCCATCACCCGCGGGACGATGGCGTTATGCGCACCCGAAAGAATCGACAGCCCGATGACTTGCACGTCCTCCTGCAGCGCCGCGTTCACAATCATCTCCGGCGTCTGCCGCAGGCCCGTATAGATCACTTCCATGCCGGCATCGCGCAGCGCGCGCGCAATCACCTTGGCGCCGCGGTCGTGTCCATCCAGGCCCGGTTTGGCCACCAGCACTCGAATCGGTCGGGACATGTTTTCCGGCTGGGGTATCTTCAAAGCTATCTTCAAAGCCGCGACGTCTCCGTGTAAGCGCCGAACACCGTGCGGAACGCGTCGCAGATCTCGCCCAGTGTCGCATACGCCTTCACTGCTTCCAGGATGTAAGGCATGGTGTTTTCCGGCTTGGCATTCCCGGCGCCCTCAGCCGCGCGCTGCAGCGCATCGAGGGACTTTCGCACCCGGCTATTGTCGCGCCGCTGGCGCAACCGCGCCAACTTCTCCTTCTGATGCCGCCCGGCCGATTCGCCAATCTGCAACAGTTCGATCGGCTGGTCTTCCGATTGAAACCTGTTCACACCCACAATGGTCCGCTCGCCCGATTCCACCTCGCACTGATACCGGTAGCTGGCCGCGGCGATCTCCGATTGCGGATATCCCGACTCAATCGCCGGGATCATGCCGCCCATCGCATCGATGCGCCGGATATACGCGTTGGCCGCCTGCTCCGTTTCGAGTGTTAATTTTTCCAGAAAGTAGCTGCCGCCGAGCGGATCGGGCGTATTCGTCACGCCGCTCTCGTAAGCCAGCACCTGTTGCGTGCGCAGCGCGATGGTCACCGCATGCTCGCCCGGGAGCGCGTAGGCTTCGTCGAGCGAATTCGTATGCAGCGATTGCGCCCCGCCCAGCACGGCCGCCAGCGCCTGGATGGCCGTCCGCACCACGTTGTTATAGGGCTGCTGCCAGGTCAACGAGCATCCTGCTGTCTGCGCATGGAATCGAAGCTTCATGCTGCGCTCGCTTTTGGCGCCGTATCGGTCGCGCATGGCTTCGGCCCAGATCTTGCGCGCCGCGCGGTATTTCGCGATCTCTTCGAAAAAATCGCTGTGCGCGTTGAAGAAGAAACTCAACCGCGGCGCGAACTCGTCGATATCGAGGCCCCGCTCGATAGCCCAATCCACGTACTCCATTCCATCCCGCAGCGTAAACGCCAGTTCCTGCACCGCCGTGGAGCCGGCCTCGCGGATGTGATATCCGCTGATCGAAATCGGGTTGAATTTTGGCGTATGCCGCGCGCCGAATTCGATGGTATCCGTCACCAGCCGCATGGACGGCCTGGGCGGAAAGATGAACTCCTTCTGCGCGATGTACTCTTTCAGAATGTCGTTCTGCAGCGTGCCCGAAACGCGCGCCCAGTCGACGCCCTGCTGTTCCGCAACCGCAAGGTACATGGCCCACAACACGCACGCCGGCGAGTTGATGGTCATCGACACCGTCACCTCACCCAGCGGAATGCCGCGGAAGAGAATCTCCATGTCTTCGAGCGATGAAACCGGCGCGCCGCACTTGCCCACTTCGCCTTCGCTCAAGGCGTGATCGGCGTCGTAACCCATCAGCGTCGGCAGGTCGAAGGCCACCGAGAGGCCCGTCTGCCCTTGCGCCAGCAGGTAATGGTAGCGGCTGTTGGTCTCCTCCGGCGTGGCGAAGCCGGAAAACTGCCGCATGGTCCACAGCTTGCCTCGGTACATGTCGCGGTGGATGCCGCGCGTGTATGGAAACTCGCCCGGCTCGCCGATGTCGAGTCCGCGGACGTCCTCCGGCCCATACAGCGGCTCAATGGGAACTCCTGAAATTGTCGTAAACTGGCGTTCGGCGACCTTCATCATTGCTACCGTTATCTTAGCGCCGATAGGCGCCACGAAACCGTGGTTCCAGATTCGCTCTTTAACTCATCGCCTTTTATGCTCAAAGCTCCTTTGCTTAAACCCACCATCTTTCGCGAGTACGATATTCGCGGCATCGCCGACTTGGACCGCGACGACGCCGAGCTCCATAGCTCTGGCGTCGAACTCCTCGGCCAAGCCTTTGGGACGTACCTGCAGCGCAATTCCGGCCGCAAAATCACCCTCGGCCGCGACACGCGCCTCAGTTCGCCGCGCCTGCGCGATGCGCTAATGCGCGGCCTCAAGGCCAGCGGCTGCGATGTCATCGATCTCGGCGTCGTTCCCACGCCGGTGCTCTACTATTCCGTCTTCTACCTCCGGGCCGATGGCGCCGTGATGATCACCGGCAGCCACAACCCCGCGGAGTTTAACGGCTTCAAATCCGTCTGCGGCGAATCTACGCTGCATGGCGAGGCGATTCAGGAACTCCGCCACATGATAGAGACCGGCGATCTCGACCGTGGCGAAGGCTCCGAAACTACCGCCGATTGCGTCACGCCATACGTCAAGGAAGTGGCCGCGCAGTTCGACTTCGCCCGCCGCATCAAGGTGGTTTTCGACGCCGGCAACGGAACCGGCGGCCCGGTGATGCATCGCATTCTCGAACGGCTCGACGCCGATGCTGTCGAGATGTTCTTCGAGATGGACGGCCGCTTCCCGAACCATCACCCCGACCCCACCGTTCCGGCGAATCTCGCCGCGCTCATCGCCAAAGTCCGTGAAACCGGCGCGGAGCTCGGCATCGCCTTCGACGGCGACACAGACCGCATCGGCGCGGTCGACGAAAAGGGCACGGTAGTCTACGGCGACCAGTTGATGATCGTATATGCCCGCGAGATCCTCACCCGCAAGCCCGGCGCGACCTTCATCGGCGAAGTGAAGTGCTCGCAAGCCATGTATGACGACCTGGCCGCGCGCGGCGGCAACCCCATCATGTGGAAGACCGGCCATTCGCTGATCAAGGCGAAGATGCAGGAGACGCACGCCGAACTGGCCGGAGAGATGAGCGGCCACATGTTTTTCGCCGACCGCTATTACGGCTTCGACGACGCGCTCTACGCCGCCTGCCGGCTGATGGAAATTGTGGCGCAATCCGGTCACCCGCTTTCCTATCAACTCGCGGATTTGCCCAAGACGGTAACCACGCCGGAGATCCGCTTCGATTGCCCAGACGAGATCAAATTCGATGTAGTGCGCCGCTGCGCCGAGGAACTGCACGCGCGTTATAAGACCATCGACGTGGATGGCGTCCGCGTGATTTTTCCCCATGGATGGGGTCTGGTGCGGGCTTCCAACACGCAGCCCGTGCTGGTGATGCGGTTTGAAGCGTCTACGCCAGAATTGCTGCAGCTGTATCGCGGGGAAATGGAAGCGGTGGTGCAACGAGCCAAGGAGGCCGCCGGGAAAGCAGCGGGTTGATTTAGGCGCGCGCGCAGTATATACTGATGCATAGACTATTATTTCAATGGAGGTTTATAGCTATGACGGAGACCAAGACTGCGAAACTATTCAAGAACGGCTCCAGCCAGGCTGTCCGTTTGCCCGCTGAATTCCGGTTCGAAGGCAATGAAGTTTACGTCACACGCGATGAAGTCACGGGCGACGTCATCCTGTCCCGTCGGCCGGGCGCCAAAGCGTGGCGGGACTTCTTCGAGATGATGCGTTCTATCGACGTTCCGGACGATTTCATGGCCGACCGTCCGATGAATCAGCCGCCACGGGAGCGCGATCTTTTTGCCGAGGAACGGTAAAGCATGCTTCACATGCTCGACACCGACACGGCAAGCTACATCATCAAGGGCCGTCCTCCAGGGGTAGAAGCCAAGCTGGCGGCTCTTGAGCCTTCACGGGTGTGCGTCTCGGTAATAACGCGCGCCGAACTGCTCTACGGCCTCAAGCGGCTTCCCCCCGCGCACAGGCTTCATATCGGCGTGCGCCGGTTTCTGAGAATTGTTCGCGTGCTGTCCTGGGACGCCGAGGCGGCGGACTTCTACGCGGACATCCGGCATGAGCTTGTGTCGAGCGGTCAGGTGATTGGCGAGCTGGACATGATGATCGCAGCGCATTCCCTGGCCGCCGCCGCCGTTCTGGTGACGAACAACACGCGTCATTTCGAGAGGATTCCCGCCCCGCTGATCCTGCAGAACTGGTGCGGAACGATTTAGAATTTTTCGACGCAGAGACGCGGAGACGCAGAGATCGGCGCGGAGAAAACTTGGACAGATTAAATTAAAGACTTTTCTTCTCTGCGCTTAACACTGCGCCTCAGCGTCTCTGCGTCGAAAACTTCTAGTTGCGAGGCCCGATGGTTTCCGTGCGCCCCGCCAGCGGTTCCACCGCCCCGGAGCCGCACACTGCCACGCCAGTCTGCATCAGAGCGTTCAAAAAGGTCAGCAGCAACGCGTAGAACACCTGTTCGGTGAGCGGCTGCTTGCCGGGTAAACGAAAGTTGGCAGGTAGCTCTTTCGAAATCACCAGCCGCACCGCGTTCCGCGCCACATGCCCGCCACGGTCCCGCTTGTTGGCGAGATGGATAGGCGTTTGCATCACGGCGCCGGAGCGGCCGTCCACATAAAACTGGCAGCGCGAAAACCAGCCCAGGTTCGCCGGATCGGCTGCATCGAACAGCAGCAACGGCGCCTGCCGCCCGGGAGCCGTGAGGTCGATCTGGATCGTGCGCTGGCCGTCTTTAGCCTTGGTATCGAACCCCGCCTGCTTGGCGACGCTCGACAGGGTATCCGGCTCCAGCTCCAGATAAATCAGCTTGTGTTGGCCCGCTTGCAAAACCTGCATGATGCAAGGCGTATTGTAACAGTAAGCCTAAACGCCTTCCCAGATTGCATCGAGTTCGAGCCGAAATCCGTCCACGGGGTCCTCGCCAACAATGTGGTCGATCCCTTGCAGTTCTTCGGCCGGCCTTCCCGGGCGATAGACGTAGACCGTGCGCAGGTCGGCGTCTATCAGCCAACCCAACTGCGCCCCATTGTCGATCCACTCTTCCATCTTTGCTTTCAATCCAGGCAACCGGTCGCTCGGAGATCTGAGCTCGACGACGAAATCCGGACACAAATGTACGAATCGCTGCTTCTGCTGTTTCGTTAGTGATGCGAGACGGCTTTTCAGAACCCAGGGTCGTTCAAGCAGACGCGTCCGGCGAGCGGGCGGCGCCGTTCGCCAGAAGATACTCCGTGCTGGAATCGAGCGCAACGCCCCGTCCATCGGCGATCGCCCAATTGCCCAACTGCCGCGAGAGGTCGTTGTTGCGATAACCGGTTTCAAATCCGGCAGGAGGCATGATGGTTATCTCTCCGCTGGCATCCCGCTCGATGCGCAACCTGGAGTTTTCCATACAGAAATCGACAAACTCCTCATCGCTGAGCGGAGCGTCTGCGCTGATCCGGAATGACTTGTGTGTTTCGACGTCCGGCAGTACAACTTGCATAGGCTACAGGCCTTCCCAAATATCCGCCAACTCAAGCCGGAATCCTGTGACGGGCCCTTCACCGGCGACGAAATCGATATCGGATAATTCCTCGGCGGCCATTCCAGGCCGATAGATGTAAACCGTTCGCTTCTCTGGTACGATGAGCCACGCTAACTGAGCGCCGTTAGCCATCCACTGGTCCATCTTGGCTTTTAAGGAACGAAGACGATCGCTCGGAGACTTTAGCTCAATCACGAAATCCGGGCACAGCCTTCCGAACAGCTCTTTTTCCGCTTTCGTCAGCGATGCCAGGCGGCTCTTGAGAACCCATGAGGCGTCGGGCGCGAACGCCGCGCCACTCGGCAGGATGAATTCGGCGCTCGAATCAAAAGCGACGCCGCAGCCATCGACCTTCGCCCAATCCCGAAGCTGCGCGGACACCTCGTTATTGCGGTAACCCGTCTCCATTCCGGCAGGAGGCATAATGAAGATCTCTCCGTTGGAGTGCCGCTCGATGTGCAAATCGGGATTCTTCATGCAAAAATCGAAGAACTCTTCGTCGTTGAGCGGACGATCGCCGTTCAACTCATCGCCGCACACCTCAATCGATGCCCGCGTTTCGACGTCCGGCAGTATGACTTGCATGACCATAGGATAAACAATTCTCGTCATGGGATAATAAAACCGCATTATGCCGGCCGTCGCAGATCAAAAACTTTCGATTGAGGAGTTTCACGCACGCTACGACGGCGAGAAACCCTATTACGAATACTGGAATGGAGAAGCCGTTCAGAAATCCATGCCAACCCTATTGCACGGGCTGATCCAGGGGATACTATTGCGGCTGCTGAGTGGCATCGGATACGTCTCCGCGTCAGAGGTTACCCTCAACCTCGATCCCGCTTACGAACCGGTTCCGGACGTCATTGCCAACGACGGCCCCATTGGCGATCCGTATCCAACCTCTCCATTCGATATGGCGATCGAAATCCTATCTCCGAAGGATCCGTTTTCCCGCGTGCTGCGCAAGTGCAGACTGTACGAGCGGTGGGGAATCCGGCGCATCCTCGTCATCGACCCGGTGGAGCGTCTGGTCTGGCACTTTGAGCATGGCGCTCCCCAAGAGACCGACATCCTTGCGCAGCGAGGCGATGCCGTGATAACCGCTCAAACCTTTTGGGATGAAGTCGATCTACAGCTTGCGCGCGCTTCAGGCAAGTCCTGAACCTCGCCTCATCGCCACCAGCGATTTCGTCAAGCCCCAAAATCGCTCCCGCAGCACCCGTGCCCCCGGAAACAGCGTCCGCAACTCCCTGCAGCTCAGCAGCCGCACGTCGCGCAGATAGTGCTCTACGTAAAACTCCCGCCGGTCCGCCGAGGGGCGCGTCAGCATCTGCCAGATATTGAATCGCGGCGCAATCGCCCGCTGCCACGCCTTCGGCAGCCAGTGGATGAACGGCGTCAGCAGATGCTGCTCCACCGGAAACCAGCGGTTCGGCGTCTGCACCCAATAGGCGCGGCCCACGCGCGCCACCTCATCCGCAAACCGCCGCTGGCTGGCGGCGCCGCCCACGTGCTCGATCACCGAATTGCTGAACACCACGTCGAATGCGCCGTCGCGAAACGGCAATTGGCGGCCGTCTCCCGCTACCCAACTCGCGGCGCCCGCCAGATCGTCCTTGGCGCGCGGCGTGTTCAGCAACACCAGGCGAGGACGCTCCAGTAGCATGTCCCAATAATCGGGCGTGCCGCCGATATCGAGCACACGCGTCTCGCTGGTGATGCCAAGCTCCGTGGCAAAGCGCAGCATGCGCCTGCGCCGGAAATGTTGGGTCATGTGGGACCGGCCTCCTGGCCGGTCGGCGCGCCGCAGGCGCGCACCCCAGCCCGGTCCCACTCAGTTTACTATCCAGCCGTCCGCCAGGTTGATTATGCGGTGACTGCACTCCGCATTCGCCATCGAATGCGTCACCTGTATGATGGTCGTCCCTTCCTCGTTCAGCTTCTTGAACAGATCCATGATCTCCTTGCCCTGGCTGGAATGCAGGTTGCCGGTGGGCTCGTCGGCAAGGATCAGCTTCGGGCTCGCGATCACGGCGCGCGCCACCGCCACCAGTTGCTGCTGTCCGCCCGAAAGCTGGCTGGGATACAGGTCGCGCTTGCCCACAATGTGGAACCGGTCGAGCGTATCGCATACGATGGACGCACGCTCCGAGCTCTTCACGTTGCGATACGAAAGCGGAATATCCAGATTCTCGTAAACCGTCAAATTGTCGATCAAGTGGTAGCTCTGGAACACGAATCCGATGTACTTCTTGTTCAATTCCACCCGGTCTTTCGGCTTCATGCGATGCACCTGGTGGCCGAAGAATTCGAATTCGCCCGTCCACGCGCCGTCCAGCATGCCGAGAATGCTCAGCAGCGTCGACTTGCCCGCGCCCGAAGGCCCCATGATGGTGACGAATTCGCCCTCCTTGATCTCCCCACTGATGCGGCGCAGCACATACGTGCGCCCGTACCCGCCCTCGTAGAACTTCTCGACGTTCTGCAACTTGATCATCGTTTATCCTTGACTCGTCCTATTCTTACGGTACTATTCGCGCCGCAGCTTCTATCGCCGCAGCGCTGCCGCCGGCTGCAGCGCCATCGCCCGCCGCGCCGGCAGATAGCTCGCGGCCAGCGCCACCGCGCCCAGCAGCGCCGAGATAGCGGCGAACGTGTAAAAATCCCGTGGACTCACGCCGAACAGCATCGACGCCATCAGCCGCGTCAGCCCGAACGCCAATACCAGGCCGACAGCGATGCCGTACGCCGCCAGGCGCGCGCCATGGCCCACTATCAGCTTAACCACATCCCCGCTCTCTGCGCCCAACGCCATGCGGATTCCAATCTCGTTGGTTCGCGCCGTCACATCGTAGGAGATTACGCCATAAATCCCGATCGCCGCCAGCATGAACGCGATCGCCGCGAAGATCGCCAGCGCCACCGTGTTGAACTGCGCGCCCGCCACGGCGCTTTCCACTACGCGCTCCATCGGACGCACGTCCGCGACCGGCTGTTCGGGGTCGAGATCGTGCACCGTTCGCACCACTCCCGGCGCCGCGGCCATCGGCTCGCCTGCGGTCCGTACCACCAGGATCATGGTCTGATCGTGCTTCTGCGAATGCGGCATGTAAATTGTCGGCCAATCGTCGCCATCGAGCTTATCCGGCTTGACCTTGCCTACTACTCCGACGATCTCCTCCACTTTCTCGTTAGCATCCGTGATCACTCTGCCGCCGATTGCCCCACCCTGCGGCCAAAACCGTTTCGCCAGCGTCTGGTCGACAATCGCCACCGGCTGCGATGCGGCCGTATCGGCGTCATTGAAGAATCTTCCGGCGATCAGTGGAATACCGATCGTGCGGAAGTAGCCCGCGGTCGCCCCGCGCGTCATCGCTACCGGCCTCTGCTCCACCGCCGGCAGCGGCCGGCCGTCGATCCAGAACATAGATCCAAAGCCTAGCCCCGCCAGCGGCAATTCGCTCACGGCGCCCACGCCCCGCACTCCCCGCAACACCGCGACGCGATCGATCACCTGCTGGAAAAACGCCACCCGCCGTTCGATGGCGTTATTGCGTCCGCCTCCCATCGGTATGCGCAGCGTGAGCAACCCCTGCGGCTGGAATCCGGGGTCCACGCGCCGCAGCCCCGTAAAACTTCGCATCAGCAGTCCGGCGCCGATCAGCACCAGCAGCGCCAGCGCAATCTCCGCCACCACCAGCGCGCTCCGCAGCCGTCTGGCCGCGCGTCCCGCCGTTCCGCCGCGACCGCTTTCCGTCAGCGCCGCATTCAAATTCGCCCGCGATCCCTGAATCGCCGGCGCCATCCCAAACAGTATCCCCGTCAGCACCGATACCGCAAACGCAAACAGAAACAGCCGCCCATCCACCGTGGCCTGCGTCAGCCGCGGGATGCTCGCCGGACCCAGCCGCGCCACCAGGGCCACGCTGCCGCGCGCCAGCGCCAACCCCAGCGCGCCGCCCGCCAGCGCCAGCAGTACGCTCTCGCAAAGCAACTGCGCCATCAGCCGCCCGCGGCTCGCCCCCAGCGCGGCGCGTATGGCGATTTCCTTCTGCCGCGCCGCCCCGTGCGCCAGCAGCAGATTGGCCACGTTCGCGCAGGCCATCAGCAGCAGCAAGCCCACTGCCCCCAGCAGCACCCACATAGCTTTTTGCACATTGCCGAACAACTCGTCCTGAATGGGAAACAAGTTCGGCCGCCAGCCGCGATTCACGGCCGGATTGCTTTGCTCCAGCCGCGCGCCGAGGGTCTCCATCTCATTCTTCGCCTGATCCAGCGTGGCGCCAGGCTTCAGCCGCGCGACTACCATCAGCATGCGTGCGCCCGCGAAGTGTGGATCGTTGGCGTTAAGCGCCAGTGGTACGTAGACATCCACCGACGGGTCCAATACGCCGAATCCGGCCGGCAGCACGCCCACCACGGTGTAAGGTTGATCGCGCAGACGGATCGTCTTCCCCTGAATCAATGGATCCGCCGCAAACTTCCGCTCCCACAACGAATGGCTCAGCAGCGCAAAATTGGCGTGGCCCGGCCGGTCTTCTTCCGCTTGGAACGCGCGCCCTAATATGGGTTGGACGCCCAGCATCGGGAACATCGACGCGGAGACGCGCTCCACCTTCAACTCTTCCGGATCGACGCGCCCATTCGGGCCGCCCGTGAGGTTGACACGCGCATCGAATAAGCCGGCGATGCCTTCCACCATCTGCGCCTGTTGGCTCCATTCGCGGAAATTGCCCACCGCAACAGCCATGCGAAACCGGTTCAGCGAAGGATTTTTTTCCCATAGCACCAGCACCCGGTCCGGGTCGCGAAACGGCAGGGGCTTAAAGACGACCGCATCCACCACGCTGAAAATCGAGGTTGCCGCCCCTATCCCCAATGCCAGAGTTGCCAGCGCGACCGCACTAAACCCCGGCGCTTTTGTAAGCAGGCGCACCCCGAAGCGCAAATCCTGCCCCATCGCGTTCATAAGTTGGAGTCAGGTTAACAGATAGCACGACGCGCCGCACGGGCCATGTCGAGCCCGCGCGCCGGCTGGCGTGTCTTTCAAAATGCGGAAAACCTTTGGGTTGGTTGCGCACGCGGATGGGAGAGCGGAGGGCGTAAAACTATCCTCTGAGAGCATGGAAGCCGGTTAACTGCGCCAGAGAGGCCGCACTCCAGGATGATCGCACCCTCAAGCCCGGCCCGCCCCGCGGGAGTTTACCCTCGTCGACGCCGTTCAATTCTGGCAGAGCGACCGCCACGCCTGTCCGGGACCCGATTCACATACCCGAGGTTCCGGGGAATGAGCCGGAAGAGCTGGTCCTTGGCGTGTCAGCTAGATTCGGCATCGCTATCTTTGAGTCGGGTGTCAGCAGGACGAGCGAGGGAATGCCCCTACCTGTGGAGTACTCGTAGCCGGTTACGGCGCTTACAGGCACTCGGTCCTGGTAAAACGGCATATATCGAATGCGGATCTCGTAGCGATTCACTTCGACGCGGTAAACAATGCTCCGGATCAACAAACCGATAAAGCCAATCAACAAGATTCGTACCCAAACGGTACCCGTGCCTCGGCCAATGCGACGCCTACCCCGAATAGCAGAATCGTCGCCGCGCATGCCACCCGGCTGACCGTCGAGTTCCCAGCCACGACGGTGTTCTCACGCGGTGCGCGTCCGCGGGTCATTGGCGCACTACAGCCCAAGCTTCGGCGATCCGTACTCAGCCACCGAACCAAGCTTGCGGCCCGATGGGCTTGTTTCCGATTATGCTAGCCTTTTAGTGGACGCATGCGCTTCAAGGGTTAGACCTCTCAGGTGGTAGGCCGCTCGGGCCGCCGGCTCCAAGACGAGTGAATCGAAATCCCGCCATTCACGTTCGTCAAACGGATCTGCGGGCCGCCAGTTTGCACCACGCTCAACCGCTGCGCGCCGTTCACCCGCGCCGGATGCCCGAATTCCGTATCGATGCCGCCGCTCACGTTGCGCGCGTTCAAACTGGCCCGCGTCCCCCACGGCAGCAGCAGCTTGATAGGACCGTTGACCGAGCTCAGCGTAATCGGATGCGACGCCCCGACGCGGTCGAAATCAGCCTCCAGAAGGCCGTTGACGGTCGAAAGGTCGGCGCGGCCCTCCAGCTTTTCCGCCTTGATATTGCCGTTCACCGACGATGCCTTCACCGTGCCCGCCACCCCGCTGATCACCAGGCCGCCGTTGCCCAGTTTCACGTCCTCCAGGTTCGCATAGCGCGGCACCAGAATGCGGTACTCCACCTTCGGCGCATGCTGCGCGGCGTGCTGCGTATCGGCGCCGGAGTACTCCGTGCGAATCGAAAGCGCCCCGCCTACTGGCTCCACCACAATGCGCGCATCGTCCAGCCGGCGCGGATCGTTGGACAGCTTCACCGCCTCCACCAGCACCTCGTCGCGATCCCAACCCATGATGCTGACGTTGCCGTACTGGTTTTGTATAGTCACCCGCCCATTCGGCACAAGCGAGTATATTTGCCGGAACTCCACCTGCGAAGCTCCGATTGCATTTGCATAGGATGCACTACTGGCTACTATCGCCAGCAACGCCACCCAGGAACCGTTCCTTAGTCCGGGCATAGCGCTCACCTCCAAAGACGGCGCAGAGGTCCAACTGCCAGTTTGTTCTTAATGCTTGGCTGCAGATTCGGTGGTTTCCACGATTCTGCCGTCGAATAGACGAATGGTGCGATCCGCAAATTCCGCATACCGCGGATCGTGCGTCACCATGCAAATAGTGGAACCCGCCGCATGCAGCTCTTTTAGCAGGTTCATCACCGCTTCGCCATTAGCCGAATCCAGATTTCCCGTAGGCTCGTCCGCGAGCAGGATCACCGGATCGCCGCTCAACGCGCGCGCCACCGCGACGCGCTGCTGTTGACCGCCCGAAAGCTGCGAGGGGTAGTGCTTCATCCGGTGCGACATCCCCACCCGTTCCAACGCCTCTTGCACGCGCCGCTTGCGCTCCGACGACGGCATGCCGCGGTATGTCAGCGGCAGCTCTACGTTCTCATACACGGTGAGATCGCCGATCAGGTTGAACGCCTGAAAGATGAACCCGATTTCGCGGTTGCGGATGCGCGCGCGCTCCGACAGCTTCAACCCCGTCACGGATTTTCCGTTCAGCGAGTAGACGCCGTCGGACGGCGTGTCCAGCAGCCCCAGAATGGCGAGCAGCGTCGATTTTCCGCAGCCCGATGGCCCGGAAATCGAGAGATACTCGCCCTTGTGCACTTCGAAGTGAATACCCGCCAGGGCGTGCGTCTCCACTTCGTCCGTCACGAAAACCTTGCTCACCTGGTCCAGCTTGATCAACGGTTGCGAGCCATTGTCCATGTTCGTTTCCTTTTCACGAGGATGGTGGAACTATTCTAGTTTAATGCGGTTGTAATTATCGTATGCGGACATATCGGAGAGAATCACCCGGTCGCCCACATTCAGCCCAGCTCTAACTTCGATCGTACTCACCGATGCCTTACCGAAAGTCACTTTCACCTGGTTTGCGTACTTGCCATCGGCATCCACTTTGAAAAGCGTCACAGTTTGGTCCTGCTGCCCGAATACCGGGCGTCCGACGTACACCACATCGTCCAGCTTCTCCAACTGGATCTTTCCGTCCACGCTCAAATCCGGTTTGGCGCCCGGCGGCAGCGCTCCTTTAAGAGCGACGTCCACCGTCACCGTCCCGTTGATAATCGAAGTATCGATTCTAGATACGCGTCCTTCGATGAATCCGTTCGATCCACCTCCGGAAAGACGAGTGTCGATGCTGGCCAGTTGACCCACCATGACATCTTTAACTTGTGTTTCGGCGATTTTGAGCTCGGCCTTGAGGTGCGTCGGCTGCGCCACCTTGCCCAGCGCGGTTCCGGCGGTCACGTTTTGGCCGGCTTCCACCGGCGTGGCCAGCGCTTCCAACATGCCGGCGAATCCGGCGCGGATCTGGAGCTGGTCCACCTGACTCTTCTTCAAGCCGTATTGGCCGCGGAACTGGTCCACTTTGGTCTGCTGGGCCGCCAATTGCGCCTCATCCGCGGATTTCGTCACTTCCAGGCTTTGGACCTGGAACGCGGCTTGCGCCTGCAGCTGTTTGACCTTTTCCGTCGAGATCTTGGCGTCGATGTCGGAGATCAGCCCGTTTTTCAAGAGTTGTTGATCGCGGTCCGCCTGCAATTTGGCCGTCGACAGGTCGGCCTGGGTCTGACTGGCTACCGATTGCAGGGTGAGCAGTTCCTTTTGGAGCGTCGCCTTGAGATTCTGGTAATCGGCCTCGGCGGATTTCGCCTGATATTCGGCCGTCTTGAGATCGGTTTCCAGTTGCGGGCTGCTCAGGATCATTACCACCGAATCGGCCCGCACCGCGTTGCCAGGCTGAATGAGGATGCGCTCAATGCGTCCCTCGGTTTGCGCCGGAATCACCAGGGTATCCTCGGGAACCAGCGTCCCGATCCCACTGACTTCGCGAATCATGGGGCCGCGCTTGACCACATCCGGCCACAGCGTGGACATCGGAACGCCCGGCGCAGCCGGCTTCAGGCGCGACAGGGCATAGGTGATGCCCACCCCCAAACCGAGGATGACGAGGATGGACACGGTCCAGCGGATAGCTTTTCTTTTGCCGACGTTTTTGCGTTGTATATCCATTTAGGGGCCATACCTATGATGGCACGGCGGCTGCCAACCTGTTTCGCGGCGTAACATTATGACGCGGTTGGGGTAAATCGGATAGCTGGATAAATTGGGTGTCCGCTTGTGGGACTTTCTGCGCGGCGCCGAACGGTAGAATGGTGGGGTGGGCCCATGGCCTGCCCGTCCCCGAGCCGCTCCGAGCGCGCGGGCTTCGGGAGCTAACCCGTGCCGGAAACGACGCCAAGAGGTGTCAGCAATCGCAGCGAATGGGGCCGTCCCATCAGAAATCCGCGTGACGTTCAGCTTTCGCTGCATGTACGCGCATCCAGCCTTCCCGGGCCCACGCGTCATCGCGGTCGAGGGAAACCGCCATGCGATACTCCCGCTCCGCCTTCTCTAAGTCATTAGTCTTCTCATACCAAAGGGCCAGGGAGCCGTGCGCGGTCTCGGATTTCGGGTCGAGTCCGACGGCCTTCTGTAGCGCCCCGCCCGCTTCTTCCGATTGTCCCATTTGTGCGTAGACCAGGCCCAGCCACTCGTAGACTTGCGAGCACGAGTTCAATCGAGCGGCCGACTGCAGCCTTTTTAATGCCTGATCGAAATGGCCCAGGCACGCCAGCGTCCGCCCCCACGCGGCGTTCACATAATAGTTATTCGGAAGCCTGAGTTCCGCGCGTTGGAGATAGGCTGGCGCAAGATCGCACCGATTTCGCTGGATCAAAATCTCGGTAAAGTTGAGCAAAGGCCGGGGATTGTGCTCGGCGTTGGCGGCTGCCAACTCCAAGAGCTTGTCCGGCTCACCCCACAATCGATTGCGGTCATAACAAAGCTTGCCAAAGATCAGCCCGGCCAGACAAAGCACAGTGGCAGCCGCCGCAGGGGAAAACCGCAGCCGCATTCCCACCTCGCATCCAATAAGAATGAGACCTAGAAGGGGCAAATACATCCGTCGCTCAACCAAAGCATCGTCGAGCGGAACGATCGAGGATGTCGGGGCCAGCCAGATCAGAAACATAAGCAGGCCGAAGCAAAACAGCGGATACCGTCGCCGCAGGATGACCGATACAACCACCACCGCTGCCAGGAGGATCATGCAGTAAATCGCACCGTGCTCCATGATGGTATGCGAGGGGGCAAAATCGTGATCGAGCGATTGACCGACAGGGAAAACCGCCAGCCGGATATAAGTGAAGATCGCTCGGGCCTCGGTAAACGCGTATTGATACCACCTGAACGTGGGTACCGAAAAGCCGGCAGTCTGTGAGGTAGCCAGTAAGCGAAGGACGGCTCCTGCGGCGATGATCGCGCCCGGTATCATCAGGCAGTAAAGCCGCCAATTGCGCTTCACGCCACGGATGGAAAAAGGCGTGGGCCAAAACAAATCGGTGAGAACCAAAATCGCCGCGAGGCTTACGGCGTTTTCTTTGGTTTTCATACCTGCACCGAACAGGACCAACACGAGCAATGCTTCCACCCAGGAGATCGCTTCATTTCGTCGATACAAAAAGACGACATAAGCCAACAGCAAAAATAGCGAAGCCAGACTTTCCGATCGTCCGGCAACGTAGCTGACGGATTCGGTCTGCAGAGGGTGAATGGAGAACACCAGCGCTCCGATCATGGATGCCACTCGCGCCCTTTGCCGAGGCCATCCGGCTACCTTCAGTAGCCGGAGCAAGACCAAGAACACCAACCCGGTATTGACGCAATGAATCATCAGATTCACGAAATGGTAGCTAAACGGATTTGCGCCCCAAAAATGATAATTCAGCCAATACGAGATTATTAGAATGGGGCGCACGCCGGTGTCGGAGATCCAGTCTGGCAGCGGCGCATGTCGCGTGGCCTTGGAAAAGGGAAGCCCTGAATCGTCAAATATAAATTGGCCGCTCAGCGCCGGTGAGTAGAGAAACAGAACGCCGGCAAATGCGCAAAGACACAGCAATGCTGCCGCTCCCAATGATCTGGAGGGGCAGCGCGGGGGGGATTCATCCAGTGCCGTTCTCTTGCTTGTCCGCTTCAAACCTTCGGGTGTATCACGTGCGGTCCGGCCATGTCTGTGCGACAGGACACAGGAAGCTTACCTATTCAGGTGCAGCCGCCTTCGCCGTTTCAGGTTGCGGTGCAAGCTCTTCACAAGAAAGTAGACAGCCTTGGCGCCCGAATGCGGTTACTACGACCAATCCCATGTTTGCCAATGACTTCCGGGCGTTCTCGGGCATCGACCCGGCCACCTGTTCCGTACAGCGCGGCCGCTGGCAGAATCTCGTTGCCATCCTTTAGTTCCAATTAGTTCCGATTTTTCCAAGCCAGGCGAACTCTCCCCATGGCACCATGAACGACATGGAAAACTACGCCAAAAACTGCAAGTCCACCGTGATCCCCGGTCTCCGCTATCAAAACGCAGTCGCGATGATCGATTGGCTCTGCGGGACGTTCGGGTTCGAGAAACAGGCCGTATACACCGGCCCCAACGGCGCCGTAATGCATGCCCAGCTCACCTTCGGTAACGGCATGATTATGATCGGCTCGGTCGACAATGGGACCCAGTCGTCACCCCTGTTCAAGCAGCCGAGCGAGATCGGTGGCGCGGAGACGCAAACTCCCTGCCTGATCGTCTCCGATTGCGACGCTCTATACGCGCAGGCCAAGGCCGCCGGCGCGAGGATGCTCATCGACCTCGAAGAGAAAGAATATGGCGGCAAGTCCTTCACGTGCAGCGATCCCGAGGGACACATCTGGCACATAGGCACGTACGATCCATGGGAGCCGCAGGCGGGATGAACCGTCCGTGCCCCGGCAAATACTGCGGGCCGGCCTACAATGCTGCCCATGGAGCGAGGAAACTTGAGTCAGATCGTGGCGCGCGCACTGCGTGCAGCGTTCACGATCGTGTGAACGCGCTTCGCATCTCCTGCGAGATCGGCGCCCGAAAAACCGCCGTGCAGAATCAACTAGTATTGCGTTTCATTAAAACATATCCAATTAAATTGGACGCCGAAGTTCAGTACTGCCTTCTTGTCAACCAGCCGGGACGAGCGTCCGAAGTTGGTTGCCAGCCCACACAGAAGGTGTTT
>Ga0116129_1000039_pt1 | contig 96525 bp, 81 predicted proteins | sample June2015DPH_17_2_FD_89732 | JGI IMG/M metagenome (GOLD analysis project Ga0116129, IMG submission 89732) | Peatland microbial communities from SPRUCE experiment site at the Marcell Experimental Forest, Minnesota, USA - June2015DPH_17_10 | ecosystem: Environmental > Terrestrial > Soil > Wetlands... | reverse complement strand
GACAAAATTGCCGTACTCGTTCACAAGGCAGTCCGTACGGGCCACGAACTTCTTCGTATCGTCCGCCGTCCACCAGTCGGCAAGGTTGCCCTTGGCGTCGAACTTCTTGCCTTCATCGTCGAACCCATGCGTCAGCTCATGGCCAATCACAGCGCCAATATGCCCGTAGTTCACCGCATCATCCTGCGTCGGGTCATAGAACGATGGCTGCAAAATCCCGGCAGGGAAGTTGATGTCGTTCATGCTCGGATCGTAGTACGCGTTCACCGTCGGCGGCGTCATTCCCCACTCGTTGTGATCCACTGGCTTGCCGATCTTGTTCAACTGCCGGTCATTTTCAAACGCATCCGCGCGCTCCGAATTTCCCAGAGCATCATCCGGCTTCACCTCCAGTTTCGAGTAGTCGCGGAACTTGTCCGGATACCCGATCTTGTTTGCCACCGCGTGCAATTTCTCCTTGGCCCGAACCTTCGTCTCCGGCGACATCCAGGCCAACTGGTCGATATCGCGGTCCATCGCCGCTTCGATATCGCTCACCATCTGCACCATCTTCTTCTTGCTGTCTCCCGCAAAGTACTGCTCCACATACACCTTGCCCAGCGCCTCGCCTAGCGCGCCATTCACCGAGTTCGAGCAGCGCTTCCACCGCGCCGCCTGCTCCGGCTGTCCATTCAGCTTGCGTCCGTAGAAGTCGAAGTTCTCCGCATCAAAATTATGCGGCAGCCGCCCGGAAAACGCCGTCAGCACCTGATACCGCATGTAAGCCTTCAGTGTTGCCAGATCGGTAGCGTGGATTGACTTCACCAGGGCAGGGAAGAACGGCGGACTTACATTGTTGATCTCTGTCACGCGCGGCGAATGCGTCGCATCCTGAAATGCGCCAAAGTCAAAACCCGGAAAGGTCGCTTCAAAGGTCGCGATCGGCTGCAGATGGTACACATTCTCCGGCTGACGCCTCTCCGTCACGCCCATCGAAGCCTTCGCCAACTCAGTCTCAAACGCCAGAATGTTCTTGGCATCCTTCGCAGCCTGGTCCGCAGAGATCCCCGACAGCTCCAGCATCTTCGCCACGTGCGCGACATACTGCTCCCGCAACTCCACATCCTTGGCGCCCGTCCGCAGGTAGTAGTCCTTCTCCGGAAGCCCCAGTCCACCCTGGTCGACTGACGCGATCTGTTTGCTCGCATCCTTGTAGTCCTGCTGCTCTCCATAGCCGAAGAACACATTCACGCCAATCCGCTGCAGCTTCCCAATCAGCGCCGCCGAATCGTTCATGCTCTTCAAAGCGTCAATCTCTTTCAACAGAGGCTCAACCGGGGCCAGCCCCTTCGCATTGATCTCGTCCGTGTTCATGCACGCTTTGTAGTAGTCGCCAATCTTCTGCTCATCCGGAGACCGCCCCGCTCCACCCGCCGCAGCCTTATTCAGAATCCCATTCAGAGACTGCGTATTGACGTTATAGAGCGCATAAAACTGGTCCACTCCAGGTTGGTCCGACGGAATCGGATGGTTCGCCTCAAACTTCCCGCACGCAAACTTGTAAAAGTCGTTGCAAGGATCCACCGACACATCGATCGACGTCGTATCAAACCCCGGAATCGGCGTATAAACCTCGTGGGGGGTTGCATTGTTGCCGCCCACCTTGCCCTCCTGGGCCACGGAAGCATGCCAGCTCCCAGCCACAAGCAAAGCCAATGCAACCAATCCTGTAACGCGGCCAAAAACCCGCAACTTAGCTAACCTCAGTTCATTCCGCATGAATATCTCCTTGCTCCAAAAAAGCTATCCTGCCTTTGTACCACCAGCCCACTTCAGCTCGCCACGGCGCTCGTCACTTTGGTCGTGGTCAAATTTCAAAAACTTGACTTCGGCCATCGCATTGCACACGTTGCCGCTGCGACTGCGTCTGTGAAACATTAGTCGTGTGCTCCCTCAGATAAAGGAGGGATACGTGCCAAGTGTCATGCCGGTTCCCCAGACCTCCATTCCGACACCCCGCAACCTCCGCCGGGGATTCCGCTTAACCCTGCGTCCAGGACTGGCGTGGCTGCTCCTGCTCGTCGCCGTGCCTCTCTTCGCTCGCGGCACCGAGCCGTCCCTTCGCATCCCCCTCGAGAAACTCGGCTTCCAGCCCCTTTCCAACGAGTTTCTCCTCAATGGCAGCTCCATGCTCACCCTCCATTACGTTGACGACAAGCATCTTCTCCTCACCTTCGTCGTCCACCGCCTCATCCCGCGCATGCCCAACGAGCCAGAAGACGATCAGGACCGCATCGTCGATGCCGTCCTGCTCGAAATCCCCACCGGCAAAATCCTCGCCCGCACCTCCTGGCATCTGCACGACCACTCCCAGTACCTCTGGAGCATCGGCCACGGCCACTTCATCCTCCGCATCCGGGACGCCCTCACCACCTTCGCTCCACTCGCGAACCTCTCCTCTGGTCAGCCCTTCGCCCAGCGTCCCTTTCTCGACTCGCCCCAGCGCCGCCTGGCCGTCCTGATCGTCTCCCCCGAGGCCGACCTGCTCGTCATCGAGAGCGTCAAGCGCAAGCCACCCACCCCCAAAGCCAAGCCGCCGCTCTTCGGTCCCGCTCCAGCGCACGCAGATCAGACGGCCGAAAAAGATCCCGTCCAGATCAACTTCTACCGCATCCACGCCAGTGAAACCGACGATGCCATCCAGGTCAAATTCGCAGGAGTCGTCCAGTCCCCAAACACCGGCGATGTTCCCGTCACCACTGCCGGCTATCTCGCCGTCGTCGACCAGGGCCGTCCCCACTGGGCCTTCGACTTCCACACCTACGCCGGCAAGACCCAGGAGCTCTCCCCCTTCGACTCCAGTTGCTCTCCTGCTCCCCTCTTCGTCAGCCGCGGCGAGTTCATCGCCTTCGGTTGCCGCGGCGGCCAGACTATACAGGAGATCGGCGGCTTCAACATGCGCGGCGAAGAGATGTGGGAGCAAGGCCTCTTCGGCGACTTCATCGCCCCGTCCATCGACTACGCCCCGGCCAGCGGACGCTTCGCCCTTAGCCGCATCCTGCTCCGCAACTCCGCCATCCCCGATCAACTTATCAGCAGCGATGAGGTCAACGGCCAGGCCGTCGTCGTCTACCAGACCGGCACCGGAAAGCAGCTCCTGCGCGCAGACTGCTCCCCCGTCGAGCGAGCCGGCCAGAACTTCGCCCTCGCCCCCAACGGTCTTGGCCTCGCCGTAGTCCACGCCGACGCCGTCGAGATCTACAACCTACCGCCCCTCACTACCAAGGACGAAGCCGCAGTCAAACTTGCCCAGACCTACGCCCCACCCGATACCAACCTTCCCGTCCACTTCAATGGCAGCCCCGAGCCATCACAAGACGCAATCGTCGACTCAGACGCCCAACCCACCGCCCAGCCCACCGCCCAGCCCTCCACTCCGCAGCCCGCAACTCCGGCGGCTCCCGCCACAGCAGCCACCACTCCAGCCGACTCAACCCCGACTCAGTCCGCCAAACCGGAATTTCAACCCTCCGAGCCGAAACCCGCCCTGACAGACCCGCCGGCTCCAACCCAAACCTCCGGCGATCCCGCAGCCGGCGAACGCCGCCCCCCACCCACGCTATACACCCTCCCCGACGACAAACCTCCAAACACCCCGCAAAAGCCCACACCACAATAGAAAAAGGCCAGCCACGGTCTCCCGCAAGCCAGCCCTATATCTGTCATCCTTCGCGCAGCGGAGGACCTGTTTTTGTCTTTGCTGTTGCCTGTTCTTAAAATCCGTCCGATCCGCGAAATCCGTGGTCAGCCCTTAAGCAACCTTCTTCGGCGCAACCGCCTTCACGCGCGCATTCAGACGGCTCTTGTAGCGGTTAGCGGTGTTCTTATGCAGAACGCCCTTCTGCACGCTCTTATCCAGAATCGAAGCGGTCTCACGATAGTGAGTCGTCGCCACCTTGTGGTCGCCCTGGGCGATCGCCTCGCGCAACTGCCGCAGCGATCCGCGCAGCTTGCTCTTGTTCGAGCGGTTCACCGCCGTCTTGCCAACCGTCTGACGTGCGCGCTTCAACGAAGAAACATGATTTGCCATAAACTCTCTTCTCTCAACCCGTACTTTTTGTAGGGGAAAATGGGATGCAGGCAAGCCAGCCAGACTCACAATCCAGTCACAGCCCGCAGCAATCCCTGCAATATCTAAGTCTACGGAAATCCATCAGATTGGTCAAGAACCGCCCCACATCGTGAGTGGTTGAGTTGAGTAGGTCAGTTTTGTAGGAGTGGGCTGGTTTGTTCGAGTGACCAGTTTTGCTTAAGGGCACAGCTTTTTAGCCGTGCCGAAAGTGGCAAGGGATACATACGGTTTAGCCGCAGAGGTACGCTCTCTCAAATTGACCCGTTACCGGTTCTTGATCCGCGACCCTCGAAGTGTGACATTTAAAAGGCTCAACAGCCCCCGACGTACCATCCCAGGTTTCCCATCGGTCACAATTCATCATTTCCCACTTGACGCCGTCTCCCCCCGCGTTCTACTCTTTGCCCATCTTCGACGCATTGGCAACTCGAGCCATCCCGATCGCAGTCCCAAAGCGCACCCTCAGCGCTGCAACTTATACCCCCTCTCCTCTCATCCAATACACATACTCCCAGTCATTAGGCCCCTTTTACCCAGTTACCCCTGACGGAGGTCAGCTCTCTACTTGATAAAAAAACCCCTCGAAATCACTCCTGGCATCGAACCCCTCTACGGGACACACGACGAAAATCTCCGCCTCCTCGAGGACAAGCTTCACGTCACCATCGATCTCCGCTCCGACGCCATCCACGTCACCGGCGAACCCGACTCCGTAGCCCGCGTCGAACAGGTCTTCCTCGATTTCGACCACCTCCGCAAGTCCGGAATCAATCTCCACAACGGCGAACTCAACGGCATGCTCAAACTCGTCGTCGCCGACTCCGCCATCACCCTCCGCTCCCTCGTCGACGCTGGCCGTCAGCGCTCCACCGGCGTCAAGCGCATGGTCCAGCCCCGCTCGCCCAATCAGCGCAAATACGTCGAGGCCATCGAACAATCCGACATGACCTTCGGCCTCGGCCCCGCAGGCACCGGCAAAACCTACTTAGCCGTAGCCATGGCTGTCAGCGCCCTCGTCGCCAAGCGTGTCTCCCGCATCATCCTCGTACGCCCCGCAGTCGAAGCCGGAGAACGCCTCGGCTTTCTCCCCGGCAGCCTCCAGGAAAAAGTTGACCCTTACCTTCGTCCGCTCTACGACGCCCTCTACGACCTCCTCGACCCCGTCAAAGTCGACAAGATGCTCGAGTCGAACGTCATCGAGGTCGCCCCGCTCGCCTTCATGCGCGGCCGCACCCTCAACGACGCCTTCATCATCATGGACGAGGCCCAGAACACCACCACCGAGCAGATGAAGATGTTCGTCACCCGCCTGGGCAACAACTCGAAGGCCGTCATCACCGGCGACCTGACTCAGATCGACCTGCCCAACCCCAAAAAGTCCGGCCTCTTCGAAGCGCTCCACGTCCTCGACGGCGTAGAAGGCATCCGCTTCTGCCACTTCGAAGACGTAGACGTAGTCCGCCACCACTTAGTCCAGCGCATAGTCCGCGCCTACGACAGCTACGGCAAAGCCCAGCAGCAACTCCCGCTCGCCCTCAACGAAACCGGAGTCCCCGACACCACGCTGCCAACACAAATTCCAGCGATTCCAAAGACCCAGTAACCTCTGATGGGGAAAGCAACAAGGATTTGGCTGACAATCGTTTGGATCGGGATAGGTCTCGAAGGCCTGTGTTTTTTTGTGGCTTTTTCGATGGTCGGAATCGTTGATCCGAAACACTTGACTGAAAGCCTTAGGCTCATCTTGATCTTCGCCATTTGGCTTGGGCTGGTCTTCACTGCGAGTTTTTTTCGCCGAGCCCCATTTCTTTTGCCGTGGGTCGCACTCGCCAATTTCATCGGCTGCGTCGCCCTGAAAGGCATTCCTCGGGGCGGAACACCATCGGACTATTCATATCTCGCGTACACACACTTGACTGATGTCGTAATTCTCATAAGTTCGTACTTCGCATTCCATCCAACGACCATACGAACAGATTAAGTGGTAGCGAGTGCTCTAACTACTGGGCCCTCGCAAAGCGCGAACCGCTTCTAGGTAAGCCAAGCCTTCAGGCTTGGTCCTCTCTCGACCCAAGCAACAAAGGGGACTTTAGCCCCTTGGGGTATGCTCTCTGTATCGGAAAGCAACTACAGCCTCTCTCAACGATGATCTTCGACCCGCCGAGTATCCGCCCACATCGCCCCCAGATAATGCTCCGCGTCTGCCTGGCCCTCCTGACAACCCTCTCCGCGCAAGCCCAATCAAAAAACTGGCAACTGACCTGGAGCGACGAATTCAACGCCCCCAACGGCACCCCTCCCGACCCAGCCAAATGGAACATCGTCACCGGCGGCAAAGGCTTCGGCAACAACGAGCTCGAAACCTACACCGCCAACCCCATCAACGCGCACCAGCAAAACGGCAACCTCGTCATCACCGCCCGCAAAGAAGACGTCACCGGCCCCGACGGCATCCCCCGCCACTACACCTCCGCGCGCCTCAACACGCAAAATCACTTCACACAAAAATACGGCCGCTTCGAAGCCCGCATTCAGCTCCCCACCGGCAAAGGCATCTGGCCTGCCTTCTGGCTCCTCGGCGACGATCACGACACCAACCACTGGCCCAAATGCGGCGAGATCGACACCCTCGAAACCATCGGCGCGCTCGACACCATGTACAGCACCCTCCACGGCCCCGGCTACAGCGGCGGCAACGCCATCTCGCAAAAATTCCCCCTCCCCGCCGGAGAATCCGTCGCCACCTTCCACCTCTATGCTGTCGAGTGGTCCCCCAACGACATCAAATTCTTCTTCGACGACCACCTCATCGCTCACCGCACCCCAGCCGATCTCCCACCCAACACAAAGTGGGTCTACGACCATCCCTTCTACATCCTCCTCAACCTGGCCATAGGCGGCCGCTGGCCCGGCGACCCCGACGACACCACCGTCTTCCCCCAGCACATGCTCGTCGACTACGTCCGTGTCTACTCCCGAAAACCCGAAGCCGCCGAAAAAGCATCTCACCCAACCCGAACCCTATCGAAGCCCGGCCAATGATCCCATGATCACCATCGAACCCACCAGCGTCGAAGCCGAGCTCTCCGCGCCCACCCTCACGCGCTTCCTCAACCGCGCCCGCGCCGCCATCGGCCTCCGCGGAGCAGTCGACGTCCTCCTCACCACCGACCGAACCCTCCGCCAACTCAATAAATCCTTCCGAGGCAAAGACAAGCCCACCGACGTCCTTAGCTTCCCCGCACCAACAGCCTTCGCCAAAAAACACGCCGGCGACCTCGCCATCTCCATCGAAACCGCCGCCCGTCAGGCCAAAGCCTTCGCCCACCCCACGCAGGACGAAGTCAAAATCCTCATCCTCCACGGCCTACTCCACCTCGCCGGCGAAGACCACGAGACCGACAAAGGCGAAATGGCCACCCGCGAAGCCGCCCTCCGCCGCGAACTCCATCTCCCCGCCACCCTCATCGAGCGCACCACACAAACGACCACAAAAAAGCACATAACCACCACGCTAGGACCACGAAAAACCACAAAAAAGACATCTCAATCCACTAAGAAATCCACCACCCGAGGCGGCAAATGAACGCCACCTACGCCTACGCTCTCTCCCTCCTGGTCCTGTTGGCGATCCTCGCCATCGCCGCCTACATCGACCGTATCTACTTCGAGATGGGCAAATTCCTCTCCCGCGAATATCAGGACAACATCGACGCATGGGAGAAGGTCGTCGAGCCACGCCTCCGTCTCGGCCGCGAGTCCATCGCCCTCTCCGCCTCCGTCCTGCGCCAGCTAACCCTCATCACCCTCGCGCTCATCTCCGGCCTGTGCCTCTACACCCACACCACCCTCGTCCCCTCGCTCTCCCGCACGCCCAGCGCCGGAGAGGTCGTCCGCGCCGCCCTCGAGCTCGTCCTTCTCATCCTCATCTTCGACCGCCTCGTTCCTCAGTTCCTCTTCGCCCGCACTCACGGCGTCTGGCTCGCCCGCATCCTCCCCATCCTCCAGGCGCTCTTCTATCTCATCCTGCCCATCACCATGCTCCTGCAGCTTCTCCTCTCCATCGCCGCGCTCGCCGAGCCCGAAGACACCACCCAGGATGACCATCCCTCCGAAGCCATGGACGCGCTCCTCGAAGCCGGCGAAGAAGAGGGCATCCTCGAAGAGTCCGACCGCGAGCTGGTCCGGTCCGCCGTCGAGTTCGGCGACAAGATCGTCCTCGAAGTCATGACCCCGCGTCCCGAGATCTTCGCCGTCCCCGGCTCCCTCAACCTCCGCCAGTTCACCGCCGAGATCAACGAGCACGCCTTCTCCCGCGTCCCCGTCTTCTCTGGCTCTCTCGACGCCATCACCGGCATCGCCTTCGCCCACGACCTCCTCAAGATCCTCGACACCGAAGCCACCATCCGCACCGTCTCCCAGATCCAGCGCCCCGCCGCCTTCGTTCCCGAAACAAAAAAGGTCGCCGAACTCCTCCGCGAGATGCAGCGCGAAAAGCAGCACATGCGCATCGTCATCGACGAGTACGGCTCCGTAGCTGGCCTCGTCACCATCGAAGACCTCCTCGAAGCCATCGTAGGCAACATCGCCGACGAGCACGACGAGCCCGAAGCCGACGACGAACCCATTCGCGAACCCGACGGCTCCTACATCGTCTCCGGTTCCTTCGAACTCTCCCGCCTCCGCGACCTCTTAGCCGACCAGCTCGAACCGGCCGTCCGCCGTCCTGCCGCCGAAACCGCAGACATCGACGAAGCCGAACCTCATCCCGCCGACTCACCCGAGCAGTACGACCTCCGCAACATCCGCGCCCGCGACCTTCGTGACCGGTCGGAGTCTCAAGATACCCGCGACGACCGCACCCCTCGCGACACCCGAGACGACCCCACCGCTCTCCGCCTCCCCGAGAACTACGAATCCACCACCCTCGGCGGCCTCGTCTCCGAGATCGCCGGCCACATCCCCCTACCCGGCGAAGTAGTCGAAGAAGACGGCCTCCGCCTCCAGGTGCTCGCCAGCACCGACCGCCGCATCGACCGCATCCGCATTAGCCTAACCAACCCACCCACCGCCGCTTAACCCACCCAAAACAGCAGTCATCCTGACCTACTCAACGATTGTCATCACCTGACGTACCCCAACCAATTGTCATCACCTGACGTACCCCAACCAATTGTCATTCTGACGTACCCCAACCAATTGTCATTCCGAAGTACCCCAACCAATTGTCATTCTGAGCGGAGCGAAGAACCCCCGCATTTCGCTTTTGCCTTTGCTGTTGCTTGTTTTCTTGGTTGTCATCCCGCAGGGATCTGCTGTTGCTGCTGCCTGTCTTACGGCCACGCAACAGAAAACCGCATCACTACGGAAGCTTCGTGTCAGTTACGCACTCTTCCGGCTTATAAATTGTGGCGGATGACCCCGAAGTAAGCCACCATTGCTGCCAACGGCTGTGCCAGGTTGGGATCAGCTCTCCATCGGGGCCTTGCTCCGCGTAGAGATGCGTGGTTACTCGTCCAGAAAGTGGCATGTGGGAATAGCGGCAGCATACAATTCGCTACAATCGGAGCTCATAAGGAGCGGTATGGCACCACGCTTCGCATTTCGCAAACTCATCCTGATCACACTGCTTCTTACCATTTCCGGATCGCTTCTCATAGTTCATGCTGGATTGCGTGGCCGGGGAAGATACTCAGGCGTCGTCATCTTCGATCGATGGGATACATGCCTGCTTCTAAGCGGCAATTACATTACATACGTGTCTGATGAAGTAAAAGAGAATCTCCGCACGTACAGAAATCAGGCGGTACAGGTGGATGCGTTTGAAATATTCCAGCCAATAAATCCGGGTGACGCCCTGATACGGAGATACACAATCATTGGGCCTGCTCCAATAGTCGCTGGAGGGCAGGTTATTGAAGGAGTGAGAATCACTGCAAAGAGTGATTTCGACCGCGATCACGCAATCGCTTTCCTGATCACGATCGAAAACTCAGCAGACTCACCAGTCCAGATTGACAGTTCTGTGATCGGTCCTACTCTTTTGGGCCCAAAAACTGTGTATGCACTTAACCCATCTGATGGGAAGTCCATGGCTTGGGTCACTCGAGGCAATTTGCTGACCCCTTCATCGTCGAGTTACACGGTGGATGGTCATCTCATCGTCTCAGCCAGTTACAGCATCGATCCGGATAGTAAGTTGCCGGAACGTTTCAATCTGAATTCCGGCGAGTCGAAACAGACTCGTGTCCTGTTCAAAGTGCTTCCTGGACCATATCAGTTTCTCGTGGGGTTTGGAGGAGGCGTTCACGAAGGGAAATCTCTGGCCAGCAATGCGATCTCGTTTCATGTCGACAGTGATGGGAGGCCTGTTCTCGGCGAATAGAACATTCGCAAACTGAAAGTTCGAGCGGTGGACGACAATAATTTTCGTGGCTTGTCGGTAACGCGGAGCCTGCACTTGTGCGCTCTGCCGAAAGCCGGGCAAATTCTCAAGAGAGAAGCGACTGATTTGATTGCCTTTGTTCTCGTCATGTTTTTCTTTTTCCGTTTTCAGCCCAAGAATCGCATGTCAAGCCCAAAAACCACCTAACTCTATCAAACAAAAAGAGATCGAGTTGGCGTATTAGTTCCACTCAACTGGCTATACTGGATATATAGATCAAAGAGACAAGCAAGTCCCGGGCACCATCCGGGGCTAACTCATTTGTTTGCAGGATTTTAAATGTAAACCCTTTGGTTGGACGAATTTGCAGAGAATGCCAACACGCAAACCATTGAAAGGAGATACTTTACGCGGGGGAATGGGGGGAGGGGGGTATCCTCCCAAAGAAAAGAGCAAAAGCTCCGATCGCTCGAAGCCCAGCCATAACCATCGTGAATCAACCAACTAATCAATAGAAATCTTCCGCAGCAGCTTGAAGTCCGAGAGCATCGCACCAGTACCCAGCACCACCGAAGCCAGCGGATCATCCGCAATCGAAACCGGCAACCCGGTCTCCTCGCGAATTCGCTTATCCAGATTCTTGATCAGCGCACCGCCACCGGTCAGCACGATGCCGCGATCCGAGATATCCGCCGAAAGCTCTGGAGGAGTCCGCTCCAGAGCCACGCGGATCGCATTGATGATCGTCGCAATGCACTCGCTCAGCGCCTCGCGAATCTCGGAGTCTTCGATCGTGATGGTCTTCGGCACGCCTTCAATCAGATTGCGGCCCTTGACCTCCATCGTGAGCGGCTTGTCCAGCGGATAAGCCGAACCGAGAGAGATCTTGATCTGCTCCGCCGTCCGCTCGCCGACCAGAAGGTTGTACTTACGCTTCAGGTACGTCATCACGGCCTCGTCCATCTGGTTTCCGGCCATGCGCACGGAACGCGAATAGACGATGCCTGCAAGCGAGATCACCGCAATATCAGTCGTTCCACCGCCGATATCGACAACCATGTTGCCGCCCGGCTCAGTAATCGGCAGACCAGCGCCAATCGCCGCCACCATGGCCTGCTCAACCAGGTGCACCTCGGAGGCCTTGGCCCGGTAGGCCGAATCCATAACCGCCCGCTTCTCAACCTGAGTAATCTCAGAAGGAACGCCAATCACAATCCGGGGGTGCACCATCATCTTCCGGTTATGCGCCTTCTGGATGAAGTAGTTCAGCATCTTCTCGGTGTGCCGGAAATCGGCAATCACGCCGTCTTTCATCGGCTTGATCGCCACGATGTTACCTGGGGTACGGCCAAGCATGTCCTTGGCCTCCTTGCCCACGGCCTCTACCTCGTTAGTGATCTTGTTCACCGCGATAATCGAGGGTTCGTTGACGATAATTCCCTTGCCATGCGCGAAAACAAGCGTATTCGCCGTGCCCAGGTCGATAGCCAGGTCGCTTGAAAAGAGGCTGAAGAGGGACCGCATGTTGTGAATGCGGGAGTAACGCATCTGAAAATTGTTCGAAGACATAGGTATTTGCTGTATTTCCTGAAAAGAGACTCACACTAGTGTATCTCTTTCGCAAGTGCTAATTCGTGGACTCACCTAACCAGTTAGTATCACTCGCCCGTAGTGGAACTTGCGTCCGCCCCACACAGTACGCGGCAACAGAACAGCGCCGAAGGATAAATCAGGATGCTCACATGCCGCGTATAAGCGAACCCCGCTAGGAAGGGAAGCGCACAAGTAACAACCACACCCAGATACAAACCCGAAGCCACGCGCAGCGATCGCTGGTCGGATCGCTCGCCACGAAACAGCAGATAAACCGCCGCCGCAATCGCCGTCCACAGCATCAACCGAAAGGCCACCATGCCAGCACTCTCGATCACTCTTCTAACTCCGGAACTCCCCGTTCCACCATGCTTCTCGAAGGAGAAGAAGATCACATTCAGCTTGCGAACATCGCCCTCAAGCGTCTCGCGCGGATGCGCCCGCAGATACTCCAGTGCAGCCCTCAGGTGATAGTCGTCAAAGCTCCACTCATCGCCGAATTGCAGGCCGCGATTCAGCTCAAAGTCATACCTGTCCACCGAATCCCCACGCTGGGGCGGATAGTGCTCCAGAAACCCGGCATTGTTCCCCTTATGCAGATTGATCCCATCCAGACTGGTTCCCACGCTGTAACGCCCGCTGGCATGATGCTGATACACCGCCCAACCCAGCGGAGCCGCCCCAACCACCGCCACAACCAGCCATCGCAACCCAACGCGCCGCTCCACCAGCAGAAACCCAACCGCCAACACGACAACCACCGGCAGCATGCCGCTCTTCGAGAGGTAGAGCCCATCCAAAGCGACAGCAAACACCAGTGCGCGACTCAACCCATCCATCGCCGGCTTCAACCGCCAACCGACCAACAGCAGCGCCACCGCCGCTGCAAGGAAGCTATAAGAATATCCCTCATCGACCGGCAGATTGGTCACATCGGCAAGGAACGCTGTCATCGCAAACGGAGCCAGAAGCAACAGCACAACGAGCATACGGCGACCTCCGGAACGAGGCAGCCACCGCCAGACCAGATAAATAGCCAACTCAACCTGAAGCAACAGCAGAAGCGTCTTGAAGCAAGCCACCCAGAGGTAGTGGTCGCCCAGCAATCGCATCCCCAACGCCACCACCCAGGCCGCCATAGGCATCCGCGCCGCATGGAAGCAGATCGGATTACCCCGCGTGCCCATATCCTCGGTACAAACCGTCAGCCCTCCACCACTGAGAAGACTCTGTACCGTTGGTCCAATCAGATTGGTTACCGAAAACAGTGGTTTATGCACCTTGGCCTCATCCAAAACCCACAACGCAACCAGCGACATCATCACAGGAACACACAGGAGCAACCACAGAAGGTGACGGTCCGACACTCGACGACCTGGCACTTTCTGATTCGATCCGACTGCGGGCGTCGCTTCCATCAGCCCAATCTAATGCAAGATCGCCGCGCACCATAGCGAATAGATACAATCAGAAGCGGCTTTGAATACATGTGGAGATAGAGAATGATTATCGGCGTACCCAAGGAAGTGAAAGATCACGAGAGCCGCGTAGGCGTAACCCCAGCAGGCGTTAAAGCCCTGGTCGAGGCGGGACACAAAGTTCTTGTCGAGCATAACGCCGGCGCACTCTCCGCGATGCCCGACGACGAGTATCAGAGCGCGGGAGCGGAGATCGTCGGCTCTGCCCATGACGTCTGGCGTCTCGCCGAGATGGTCGTCAAGGTCAAAGAGCCTGTCGAAAAGGAGTACAAGCACTTCCGCGAGGGTCTCGTCCTCTTCACCTATCTTCACCTCGCCCCGCTCACCCAGCTCACCGATGCTCTGCTTGCCTCCAAGGTCACTGGTATTGCCTACGAGACGGTCCGCGACCGTTTCGGCGCCCTCCCCCTGCTGACCCCGATGAGTGAAGTCGCCGGCCGAATGAGTGTCCAGGTCGGAGCAACCTATCTTGAGAAGGAGCATGGCGGCCGCGGAGTTCTCCTGGGAGGCGTACCCGGCGTCCCCCCCGGCAACGTCTGCGTCATTGGCGGCGGCATCGTCGGCACCAACGCCGCAAAGATCGCCCTGGGCATGGGGGCGAAGGTCACTCTCATCGATCTCAATCTCAATCGCCTCCGCGAACTCGACGACATCTTCGGCGGCCGCCTCTACACCGTCGCTTCCAACAGCTACAATATCGAGCACGCAGTTCGCGAAGCCGATCTGGTCATCGGCGGAGTTCTCATCCCAGGCGCCGCCGCTCCAAAGATCGTCACTAAGGCCATGGTGAGCAAGATGAAAAAGGGCGCAGTCATCGTCGACGTAGCCATCGATCAGGGCGGTTGCATCGAAACCGCGCATCCCACGACGCACTCGAACCCATCGTACGAGGTCGACGGCGTCGTCCACTACTGCGTCACCAACATGCCCGCCGCCGTACCCAACACCTCGACCCTTGCTCTGACGAACGCAACCTTCCCCTACGTGCTGAAGCTGGCGCGTATCGGAGCGAACGCCGCTATCGGCGAAGACAAGGGCATTGCCGAGGGAGTTAATACGTTCAACGGCGTTCTGACCTATGGCGCTGTTGCTGCAGCGCAGAAGCGAGAATGGCAGGCTGTAGCGAAGCTCGTATAACCGTCACGCGTAGCGCCGGCGAAGCGAAGAAAGCAATCCTAAACGCCTATAATCAGGGTGACTGAGGAGGGCACAGCCATGGCCAACACTGCGAGCCGGCGAAAGATATGGATCGTCGCTCTTGGTGCGTCTCTGCTCGTCCTTTTTGTTGCTCTTGCCACGCTGAACGCCTTCAATACGCAGCTCCCGACTCCCGCCACGACCCAGCAGATCGTGATCTTCACCGGCCTGTCGATTGTTGCCTTCCTTCTCTTTGTTGCAGTGTTGCTCCTGCTGGTCCGTAATGTGCTCAAGCTCTACGCCGATCAGCGGAGCCGTGTTATGGGCACTCGCCTTCGCACACGCATGCTCTGGGGCGCGCTGCTCGTCAGCCTGATTCCTATCGCCTCCATGTATGCGTTCAGCTATTTGCTGCTCAACCGCGCCGTCGATCGCTGGTTTTCGCAACCTGTCACCGAGATGCGCGACGACAGCAACCATATGGCGGAAGAATTAGCCCGGTACACAACCGCCAACGCACGCGCGGAAGCAGAATCGATCGCCTCGGGTTTGCCAGAGACGCCATCGCCGGTTCCTCGCATCGAAACGCCAGCCCACTCTCAGGTTTCGTCTGCAAAGCAGTCTCATAGGCAAATCCGTGTCCCGGAACATGGCCCCGCTCATACTGCCGCACTCTCCGCATCTCGCGAGCATCGCGAAGCGATCTACAAGATCCTTCAGCAGCACGAGATCACTCTGCAGAATGGATTTGCCATCGTCTACCACGAAGGCCGGGTGATCGTATCGTTCCAACTGCCGCAGCGAGCCGGAGCTACTGCGCAGGTCAAAACGTGGCTTCCCGATCAGGCGGAACAAGAAAGTTCTGACGATCTCGTCCAACAGGCGCCTGCCGATCCTACGGATGCAGCAATTCTGGCCACCGCGCAACGTAATGACCAGTCCGTCTACTCGATTGGCACGACCGACTACGCGCTCGGCACCGCCACAGTCAAAGATGGAAACACCATTGTGGTCGGCCTTCCGATGCCCTTCGGCATGGCTGCCACCATGACCCGTCTGCAAATACGAGCGGAGGCCTACTCGGTTTTGTACAGCGAACGCCGTCAGATCAGAGATCTCTACATGCTCCTTTTGCTGATGATGACGAGCCTCGCGTTGTTTGCCTCCTGCTGGCTTGCGCTGCATCTTTCGAAGCAGGTTACCAAGCCGGTCGAAGCCCTTGCAGATGCGATGGAGGCCATTGCGTCCGGAGACTACGCTCATCGCGTAAAGGAAAGCGCGACCGAAGAACTGGGCGAATTGGTCCGCAGCTTCAATCACATGGCAGCCGACCTTGAGGGCAGCCGTCGAGCAGTTGAGCACTCCACCGTGCAACTGAGTGCAGCCAACGCTGCTCTTGAAGCCCGTCGAAGTGAGCTCGAAATAATGCTTGAAACCATTCCCAACGGGGTAGCCACGCTCGATGCCGATCGCCGAATCGTGCTGGCTAACCGTGCGCTCAGCGAGATGATGGATCCAGGCGGTCAGCGCCCCTTCTACGGTCGCGTTATAGAAGAAGTTTTCCCGGCGGAAGTTGCTGAGGTTCTGGATCGCCTGATCAAGCGCAGTCATCGCATGGGGTCAGCTTCCATCGAGATCGAGATCACCGCGCCTGTTCAGGCTTCAAATAGCCGGTTCGCCGGTACGATGAACCTCCTCGCCACAATCGCTCTTCTTGAAATACCCGCCGCGACTGAGCGCATGCGCCGTGAGCATCAGGGATATGTCCTCGTTCTAGAAAATGCCACGGAGCTGCTTCGTGCGCAGAAGCAATCAGCATGGAAAGAAGTTGCGCGCCGCGTTGCGCATGAGATCAAGAATCCTCTTACGCCCATCAGCCTGAACGCGGAGCAGATTCGCAGGCACATTGACCGGCTCGCTCACGCTATTGCCGATCCGGAGCTGCAGACCCCGGAACTACCTTCCGTCGCAGTTATTCGTCGTTGCAGCGAAGTCATTACCTCCTCGGTTGAGAGTATGCGGTCGCTCGTCGATCAGTTCGCCGCTCTCGCCGAGTTCCCGACAGCACATCCCAAGCCAGCCGACCTTAATACGATTGTCGAAAACTCGCTGGCCCTCTTTGCTGGCCGCATGCAGACGATTGGAATAGTCCGCAAGATGGCGGGCGACCTACCGCTCGTCATGGCCGACCCAGAGGCACTCAAACGCGCCCTGGGCAACCTCATCGATAACGCCGTCGAGGCCATGCAGCAGAGCCTGTTCCGCGAGCTTCGCATATCCACCGAACTCCTCGAAAATGGCATGGTCGAACTAACAATCGCCGATACGGGTTCCGGCCTCACCGACGAGATGCGTGAGCGTCTCTTCCTGCCATACTTCTCGACGAAGCAACGAGGTACCGGCCTCGGTCTCGCGATCGCTGCCAAAATCATCCAGGAGCATCAAGGCACTGTCCGCGCGGAAAAGAATGAGCCGGCGGGTGCAAAATTTATCGTCGAACTTCGCCCTGCCTCTACCCTCGACAGCGATCCCGATACACCTTCTCCTGTCGTGAGTTCTTCAACCGCCAACTACTCGGAGGCCGAATCTGCGTATGCCGGGACTGTCGCAGGTCATCCCACCAGCACTGCACAGGCAAAGGATGATCTCGCCTCCACCATAGCTCAAGGGCCAAAATGAACCACGTACTCATCGTCGACGATGAAGCCGAGATTCGCGAATCGCTTGAGAGCATCCTGCGCGAAGAGGAATATCTCGTCACAACGGCTGCTACCGCGAGCGAGGCTCTCGAACTGCTGCGGGATGCGGCTTACGATGTTGTTTTGCTCGACATCTGGCTACCAGACCGTGACGGCCTCGAGACCCTGACCGAGATTCGCCAGATGGAGAGCTCGAATATCCCCGAGGTCATCATCATCAGCGGCCACGGGACGATCGAAGCGGCGGTACGAGCCACCAAACTTGGAGCCTACGACTTTCTCGAGAAGCCTCTCTCGCTCGAGCGCACACTCATCGTCCTTAAGAACGCGATGAGAGCCCGCCAGATGCGCGAGGACAATCAGGAGTTCTCCCGTCAACTTGCGAGAGGAACGGTAACGGGAAACTCCGTTCCCATGAAAGCCCTGCGCCAGCAGATCAAGCTGATGGCTCCCACCAATGGCCGCGTGCTTATCTATGGCGAATCCGGAGCCGGTAAAGAACTGGTAGGACGCGCCATGCATGCCGAGAGCCTCCGCAAAGACCGCCCCTTCGTCGAGCTTAACTGCGCCGCCATTCCAGAGGACTACATCGAATCCGAGCTCTTCGGCTACCGGCACGGAGCTGTTCCCGGCGGCCCCACCGAAAAACGTGGCACCTTTGAACGTGCCGATGGTGGAACGCTTTTTCTGGATGAAGTCGGCGACATGAGTCTCAAAACCCAGGCCAAGGTTTTGCGGGCATTAGATGAGCAGCGGTTCCTTCCTGTCGGCGCGTCCCATCCTGTTCATGTCGACGTTCGCGTGATCGCTGCCACCAACAAAGATCTTGAAGAGGAGATCGCTCGCGGCAACTTCCGCGAAGATCTCTTCTATCGCCTCAACGTGATTCCGTTTTTCGTTCCACCGCTTCGTGATCGTAAAGAAGACATTCCTCTTCTGGTCAAAGAATTCCTACAACAGTTCGGCGCCGAGTACGGTCGTCCCCACGTTGAGATGACCGAAGACGCCCTTGCTGCTCTGAAGCAGTATCACTGGCCAGGGAATGTGCGCGAACTGCGCAATCTTGTAGAGCGCGTCCTTATCCTCAACCCGAAGACGCAGCGCATCGAGCGTCGCCACCTGCCGATGCTCGTCTATCGTGATGCTCGTGATGCCGGCAAAGCCAATGGGCGCAGCGAAGAGTTCACTTCGCTGCTGCAGGCCAGGGAAGCATACGAACGCGATTACATACTGAAAAAGCTCGATGAGTTTCACGGAAACGTCAGCCGTGCCGCCGAAGGTCTCGGCCTGGAACGAAGCCATCTCTACCGCAAGATGAAGGCTCTGGGTGTAAGCATCAAGGAGTGACCGTCAAGCAGAGGTGCCTGAAAGGGCTTCCCCTCCTATCTCTCCTCGTCCGCCTGTTTCTCGGCGATCTCTTCCAACTGCCTCCGCCAATCCAGTTCTTCAACAAAGCCGCGGTTGGAGCGCCACTCCTCCTGCACCTTCACGAACAGCTCAAGGAATACCCGCGTTCCCAGCAAGGATTCGATATCCTTCCGCGCGGCAGTGCCGATCCGTTTCAGCATCTCCCCTTGTTTACCGATCAGGATCGCCTTCTGCCCTGTCCGCTCGCAATAAATCGCAGCGGAGATCTTGGTTACAGGTAGCTTGCCGTCCTTCCGTTTCTTCATCGAGAGTGGTTCTTCGTACTTCTCGATGACTACCGCCGTAGCATAAGGGACTTCTTCCCCAGTCAAAAGCAGAATCTTTTCGCGAATCATTTCCGCAACAAGAAACCGCTCCGGCTGATCGGTCAACTGATGCTTCGGAAAGTAGCGTTGTCCCTCTTTCAGCTGTCCGACGACCTTATCCAGCAGCAGTTCCAGCCCTTCCTTCTTGCGCGCAGAGATGGGAATCACCTCCGCAAACGAGTGCAAGGCCGACCAATGCTCAATCAGGGGCAACAGGTCCTTCTTGGGAATCGCGTCGATCTTGTTCAGCACCAGGATCACCGGGCACTCCAGTTTTCTAATCAGCGAGAGAGCAAAGTCGTCCTCCGCCGCGGACATCGCCCGCCGGGAAGCTGTGAATTTTTTCCCTGCTTCACCTTGCGGCAGGCGATGCGTCACGTCGACCAGAAATAACACTGCATCGCGCGACTCCAGCGCGTCGTGAACCTCCTGCATCATGCGCCGGTCGAGCTGCGTATCCGGCTTGTGAACTCCCGGAGTATCCACCAGCACGATCTGAGCAGGCGGATGGCCCGGTTCGCTTTTGGTCTTTTTCTTCAGCGGGACCTCGAGCACGCCCTGGATCCGTGTTCGCGTCGTCTGCGGCTTGTGAGTGACGATCGCGAGCTTCTGCCCCAGAAGGGCATTCAGCAGCGTGGACTTTCCGGCATTTGGGCGGCCGATGATCGAAACGAAACCTGAGCGGAGGGCCATCCCCCTATTATGCTCTGTTCGCACACCCCAATCGCGTTCCAGCTAAAGGCGCGGAAAAAAGTTGCTCTCCGCATCCACCCCGCCACCTCCGCGCCCGCGCCGATTGGCAGATAATTATTTCAAAGGCATGGAATCTTTCTTCACACGCTTCAAAAACGTACTCGTTCTGGTGGCGATTCTACTCGCCCAAACGATCGGCCTTGCCGTTCAGGTGCGCCGCCCCGTCGATCCCAGCGCGCCAGACGGCAGCAGTGTCACACTGATCCGTTATTGGGCAGTCTCCGCCGTCACTCCATTTGAGCGTTTCTTCCACGGCTTCGGCTACAACCTCCGCCATGGGTGGTCCAACTATATCGACCTGCGCCACACCCGCCAGCAGAACTACGATCTTCAGCAGGAGATCGCCCGTCTCCGCCTGGAGCAAGCCGCTCTCTCCGAAGACGCCATTCAAGGCCATCGGCTTCAAGCTCTGCTCAACTTTCAGCAGCATTACGTCGCTTCTACCGTTGCCGCGCAAGTTATCGGCAGCAGCGGCAGCGACCTCTCCCGCGTCCTCTACATTGACAAGGGTGCGAAAGACGGCCTCATGCCCGACCAGGGCGTCATCACTCCTGACGGTATCATCGGAAAACTGCGCGACGTCTTTCCCCGCACTGCGCAAGTCCTGCTCATCAACGACCAGACCTCTGGCGCCGGCGTTGTCCTTGCCACGACTCGTCTCCGTGCAATCCTTCGCGGCAGCACCACAGGTCAAATTTTAATCAACAACTTGACCCCCGACTCCCGCATCAAGCCTGGCGAGCAGGTTCTTACCTCGGGTGGCGATCAGGTCTATCCGCGTGGTCTTCCCGTTGGCACCATCGAATCGATTAAGCCAGACCCCGACCATCAACCTTACACTCTGATTCAACTCCGTCCCGCGGCCAACCTCAATCAACTCGAAGAGGTCCTTGTCATTACCGGCACTCAACCCGCGCTGCCGCCTGCCACCCAACACGATCTGGCCGTCGGCGTTGCCACCTCTGAGGCACAGGCCGCCGCAGCCAAACAGCTTGCCGATCAGCAGGCTGCTGAAGCCGCCGCCAAATCCGCTGCTCAGATCGTCGCCGACAGGCTCCCCGGCCTCCACGATCCCGACCATCCTGAGGCGGACACCACAAATCCTGCCACACCCGGCGCCCCAGCCCGCGTCCCCAAGCCTCTCCCTACCATTCATCCGGACCACTTCACATCAGGCGCAACGCCCCCGGCGGCCGACCTGAAACCTGGAGCCCCTAGCAGCTCTGATCCGGTCACGATCAGGAACCCAACGCCTTCCGCGACTCAACCCTCAACTACGCCCCAGCCTCCTCCGGCAAAGCCCAACCAACCTCAACCCACAAACCCTCAACCCTAGCGAGCCAGTCGCAGAGACAAATGTCGAAAAAATAAGAATTAGGAGCGGAAGAAAAACCTTATATCTATGGCCACACGCAGCTACACATCCCGCCGGGAACTCGAACAGCACACTTTTCCTCCGGCTGTTACGGTACTTGTTCCGTTGGCTGCGATTCTGCTGCAGGCGCTGCTTCCCAGGCCCTTTCCGCGTCTCGCTATTCTCGATCTGCCCCTCATCGTTACCATCTTCTTCGCTGTCTCGCGTCGTAACCCAGTCGCCGGCACTCTCACGGGAGCCTCCATTGGTCTCCTTCAGGACGCTCTCACTAACACGCCGATCGGCGTCAACGGCATGGCGAAGTCCGTCATCGGCTACATCGCTGCCAGCATTGGCATTCAGATCGACGTAGAAAACCTAACCACTCGCATTTTCATCAACTTTGGCTTCTTTCTACTCAACAGTTTCCTCATCTTCCTCATCAACCGCCGCCTTCTCGCCCACGCCGACTTCCATATTCTCTGGCTTCACGAGCTGCTTCGCGCTGTCATCAATACCGTTGTGGCGCTTCCCATCTTTTTCCTGCTTGATAACGCAAGGCGGCGTGAATAAAGCCGGAATTCGCCCGTCTAACGAACAACCTTGATACACATTGGTCGTATCGTCGTCGCGGGGGAACGGTCGTAAACTGGAATTAGACATGGAACCTGTCCACCACTCCGAAGCCCAAAACGCCGGCCCCAATGGCAAAACAGAGAAGCTGCCCATAGGCAAGCTCCACTCCGTTCAGTACCTTATTGCCTTGATCCTTGCCGTCCTTCTCGTTGGGCTCTGGCGTCTTCAAGTCGTCAATTCGGAGAACTTCCGTTCCCTTGCCGAGGCGAACCGCATCCGCAAGGTCCCCATCCTCGCTCCGCGCGGCAAGCTCTTTGATCGCGAAGGCCGTCTCCTCGTCGACAACTATCCCTCGGTCACCTGTTATCTCCTCCGCGAACAGGTCAAGGATCTCAATGCCGATCTGCCGCTGATCTCTCAAGGCCTGCACATCCCCATCGAGCAGATTCACGCCACTCTCCGCCGCTACCAGATCGCGCCCAACTACCAACCCATCCCCCTCAAGCAGGACATCACCCCTGACGAGCAGGCCTTCATCGCCGCCCACCGCGACGAACTCCCCGAACTCGAGACTCTCGACGAGCAGCGCCGTCTCTATCCGAGCGACGGCTTCGCCGCCCACCTCATCGGCTACGTCGGCGAGGTCTCCGAGCAGATGCTCGCCAACGACGACCGCTACTCCCTGTACTCTCCTGGCGACGTCGTCGGCCGTTCGGGCGTAGAAGCGACTTACGATGCTCTCCTTCGCGGCGTCGATGGCAGCCGTGACGTCATCGTCAACAGCCACGGCAAAGAACTTGGCCATCTCGGCCAGACCCTCGCCATTCCGGGCAAAGACCTCAAACTCACCATCGACCTCGACATCCAGATGGCCGCCGAAAAGGCCATGGAGGGCAAGAACGGCGCGCTCGTCGCCATCGACCCCCACACTGGTGAGATTCTTGCCATGGTCTCGCGCCCCACGTTCGATCCGAACCAGTTCGCCGTCCGCCTCACCCGCGCCTACTGGAACCAGATCATCACCGACCCCAACCATCCCTTGCTGAACAAGACCATCCAGGCTCAGCTTGCGCCGGGTTCCACCTTCAAGATCGTCATGTCGCTCGCCGGGCTCGAAGAGAACGTCGCCCAGACCATGCGCGTGGTGTGCAACGGGGGCGCCACGTTCTACGGGCACTTCTTCGCCTGCGATAGACATCACGGCATGGTCGATATCGACCACGCGATTCCGTGGTCCTGCGACACCTACTACTACACGCTGGCTGAAAAGCTCGGCATCGACACGATTGCCAAGTACGCCACCGCGCTCGGCCTCTCGCAGAAGACAGGCATCGATCTCCCTGATGAAGTCGCTGGAACGATGCCCTCCACCGCTTGGAAGCTCAAAACCCAGCATGAGAAGTGGTACGCCGGCGAGGTGATCTCGGTAGGCATCGGCCAGGGCGCCACCACCGTCACGCCTCTGCAACTTGCCCGCGCTCTCGGCGGCATCGCCTCCGGTGGAGCACTCAAGCGCCCGCACGTCGTCTTCCCTGACGAGGTTCCCCCCGACCTCGAAGAAAACATTCTCACCAGCTACCCCGGCTCCGGCGACCGCACCATCCCCATTACCTCCGCCAACTGGGAGACCATCACTGACGCCATGGCCGCGACCACCACCACGGGCACCGCCGCCGCCGTCCACCTGGAAGGCATCGACTTCGCCGGCAAGACCGGAACGGCTCAGGTCGTCAACCACAGCGCCGGCGCCACCAGCCTCGGCAAGGGAGCCGAGCGTGCAAACGCATGGTTCGTCGGCATGGCCCCCCGCCGCAATCCAGACATCGTAGTTGCCGTGCTGTGCGAACATGGCGGTTGGGGCGCCGAAGCCTCCGCCCCAGTTGCCGCCCAGGTCATCAACGCTTTCGTCACCAAACAGCGCAAGCGCGACAACAACATTCGCATCGCTGACACACCCAAGACGACGCCGACCGAACGAACTACCTCCGCCGCGCCGAAACCTTCAACACCCACTGCGGAATAACAACTAGGCTCTCAAGCAATTTCAACGAACAGACTCCCCCTTCGGCTTTCCCAACCGCATATTGAAACCAATCATCCCGCCGGTGACGTTGATTCCATTGTCCAGATACTTCGGCTCAGACAGATAGGCGTTCGATACATGCATATAGCTACCGCCCAGGGACATGCTGTACTTCGGATTGAAGTTATACCGGAGGCCGCTTCCTAACCACAAAGTAAAAGTAAAATCCTGTCCCTGCGCGTAAAAATTGCCGTCGGGCCCCTTGGCGTCAATGAATCCCGCCCCCAGACGCACCTCAAAATACGGTGTGGCTCGCCAGTTCCGAGGAACGAAGTTGCGACGCACTCCCAAATCAAAGGCTCCATATATTTTCTCCGGTCCTCTCGGAATTGCAGTGACGGACAGGGTAGCCGTAAGGTCAGTATTGCCGCGCAGTATCCACGGCCCATTTACGTCTCCCATATGCCATCGGATCGAAGGAAAGATCGGCACCAGCGTGTAATGGAGCGGTTTTTGCGAGTAATTGCCGCCTACAAAGACGTCGAAAACAAAAGGAATATTGATCGGAAGCGCGCCTGCCTCCAGGGAGAATTCGAGCTTGTTCCTGTAATAGATGTCTTTGTTGAAATCGACCGGTCGAAACGGAGGCGCACGTAGTACATCATCGGAAGGCTCAGTCTTCAAATCCTGCCCCTTCAAGAGAGCGGGTGGCGTGAGAGATGCCAGGAGCAGAACCAACAACCTCAGGTTTCGCTTGGTCATGGCGAAATAAAACACCTCCGGATATTGCGTCAATCCCACAGAATCTCTGTGCCCGATGCCGCTATAGCCTCCTGCTTCCTTGTATTCGCGCTTGAGAATACGTTATGCGCTGCGTCATCGGAACTGGTTACACTAACAGCAAGCATGACCCGCCTCTCCTCCTATCGCGACTTCGACTGGGTGCTCCTCGGCTTTGTCCTCCTCCTCTCGCTTATCTCCGTTCTCGAGATCAAGTCCGCTACCCTCCACACCAAGTTTCACGGCTTCGATCACAAGCAGATCGGCTTCCTTGCCATCGGCATCGTCCTGATGTTCCTCATCTCGCTGATCGACTACCACCGTCTCATCGACACCGTGCACTGGGCCTACGGCATCGGCGTTCTCTCTCTTGTCGCCGTCGCTCTCTTCGGCACCAAAGTCCTCGGCGGCAAGCGCTGGATCAGCTTCCACGGCGTCCACTTCCAGCCCTCGGAGTGGATCAAGCTCATCCTCATCGTCGCCGTGGCCCGCTACTTCTGGGGACTCACCGGCAGGGAACTGACCTGGACCGACATCGGCAAAGTCTCCGCCATGGTCTTCATCCCCATGGTCCTCGTCCTCAGGCAGCCCGACCTCGGAACCTCTCTAACCTACCTGCCCATTCTCATCTGCGGCCTCTTCCTCGGCGGAATCCGGATGAAACAGGTTGCCATTATCCTGCTCGCCCTCGTCTTCATCGGCGGCGTCGCCTGGAAGAGCGGCAAGCACCTCAAACCCTACCAACAGGCCCGCATCAACGCCTTTATCAACCCTGACTCTGACCCTCGCGGCTCGGGCTATCAGATTCGCCAATCCCTCATCGCAGTAGGCTCCGGAGGCATTTGGGGTAAGGGTGCAAACAAGGGAACCCAGACCCAGGGAGACTTCCTTCCCATTCCCTACACCGACTTCATCTTTGCGGCTTTTTGCGAAGAACATGGGTTCGTCGGAGCGGTCGGCGTTTTATTGCTGTACTTCCTCATTCTCATGCGCCTCATTCAGAACGCCCAAACCGCATCCGACCTGCCAGGCAGCTTCATCATCATGGGTGTCGTCGCGGTCGTCGTCTTTCAGATCGCGGTCAACGTTGGGATGGTCGTCGGCCTGATGCCGGTCACTGGGATACCTCTGCCTCTGCTGAGCTACGGAGGATCCTCGGTTCTCTTCACATTTCTCGCTCTCGGCATCGTCATGAACGTTCGCATGCGCCGTTTCGTGAACTGAGAAGCGCCCGGTCAACGGCCGGGCCCAGCAGATTGTCCTGCCGAGACCCGTACAGTCGCCACGAGGTAACCGCTCCACGCGCAGTGGGCCCGTCGGCAGGACAGGAATCTTCTTCCGCACTGGCATCTGTAGCACCTTTAGTGCAATACTGTATTAACATCTGTTCGGCTGTAGATGCCGCTCAGCGCAAGATCCGCTATCTCCAGGCGCACAGTCGCCGGTCGGCGGCGACAAGATTTTTTAGAAGAAAAGGCCGGCCAGACGAGAGACATCGATCCGTTGGCTGGACAGGTTTTAGGGAAAATGATCGCATCCGGATGGCAAACGGCCCCGCCTCAAATCGCTGATTTCGAGGTTGTTCTGGTCACAAACTCCGCATGCCGGCAATTGCTTGAAGCATCCCCTCGTGTTCCCGATTTACCCGGTTTTGCCCCATTCGCCCTCTCCCGGAAGGCGTCTGCGGCTGAGTTGAACCAACATCTCATACCGGCTATCGAGTTCTGTTCACGCGCTTCCGCATCCCCCATCCTGTCCGCTCCACGGTGAGCCAGCCTGGCTTAGATGCCAGGTAACTCGCGATTGTTCTCTGTCTCGGTCTGCCGCTCGAACCTCAACCAGGTCGGGCAGAAAGAGCACAGAATGTCGAAAGAAATTTACATCAGCAGTACTCCTCACGAGACCCGTCTCGCCATCGTCGAAAACGACGCCCTCACCGAAATCTATTACGAGCGCGAGAACGAATACACCCTAGCCGGCTCAATCTATAACGGCAAAGTCACCCGCGTTCTCCCTGGTATGCAGTCCTCCTTCGTGGACATCGGCCTCGAGCGCGACGCCTTCCTCTATATCACCGACTTTATGGAAGAGGCCGGCGACTCCGCCGATTTCGACACCAACGGCAACGGTGACTCCAACCGCCGCCGCAGCGACCGCAACAGCCCACCAACCCTCGAAGGCTCAGTCGCCCCCTCAGATCAGTCCAGCGACGCCGGTGACCGGAACGGCCGTAGTGACCGTGGTCGCGGAGGTCGCAGCCGACGTGATCGCGGAGGAAACCGAGACCGTCAACCTAATGCGGATACTCTTGTCTCCTCCAGCGCGAACGATACCTTCAACGCCCCGGCAGCAGACTATCTCGCCGAAGAGGAGCGGACCGAAAACATCCCGTCCAACAGCGACGACGCTGAAGAAATAGGCGAAGGCGCTCCCGGAGCCGACGGAAGCCGCCGCTGGCGTGGCCGTCGTGGCCGCCGTCGCGGTCGTGGCCCTGGTCAGCGTGACGAATCCACACGAACCGCTGGAGAGACAACCTCCGAGACCTCCAACGAGCCATCCTATGGCGACGACTCCTTCAACATGGAAGGCGCCGCCGAACCAACCAGCTCTACCGCACCAGTAGCCTCCATGTACTCCGCGCCTGTGACGACCAGCTCCCCCCAGGAGACCCGCGGCAGTAGTGACCGAAATAACCGTGGCGACAGAAACGACCGCAACAACCGCGGCGGCAGAGACCGCAACCGCGGCGGTAGAGACGACCGTGGCGGGCGCGACTCTCGTACTCCTCGCGGCTTCGCACCTCGCACCTCGCTCTACGGAGTGGAAGAGACTCCTGCCTACACTGAACCCGAGCCCGGCGCAGCTTCCGCAGAGCCCATCGTTCTTCCTGGCGAGTCCCTGTCGAAGTACCGTAAAGAGTCTGACGCCCCGGCAACGGTAGCAACGCCTTCGCAACCCAGCAGCCAGAACGTCATCGTTCCCTCAGCTCCAGGCTTCACGATCCCCTCAGGCTGGGACGGAGGCAACGTCCTTCCCGGCGAATCGCTCTCTCGCCACCGCCGCCAGGACAACCCCAGCCAAAACTACCGCAACTCCCCCGAGCCAACGGCCGTCGCAGAGCCGGTCATTCAGCGCCCAACGGAACCAGCGCCGGAGCCGACTGTATTCGCCCAACCAGAGATCGAAGCAGCGCATCTTCCACCGTCACCCCCGCCAACTCCCGTTGAGTACGAACCCATCGACGCCTCTGCCTCCTATCGCGTCGATCCGGCAGCCCCCAGCGAATTCCGCCAAAGCGCACCTGTTCTCGACGCTCCCGAACGACACGAAGAAGAGCTGCGGGAAGAGGTCCACGAGCAAACTTACGAGCAACCTCGCGCACTGATCCACGAAGAGCATGACCATTCCGCAACGCACAGCATCACACCCAGCCCCGCTGAGCACGTAGCCCAGCTGCACACAGACTCCACATTCGAAAAATTCGATTGGCAGACTCCGCCAACCGAAATTCCAACCTTCGTCGAGCAGTCCGCTTCCCTGGCGCACGAGCTCACTACGCTCCACGCTACCGGTGACATTACCTCAGAAGCCCCGGCAACGACCTTCATCCCCGATGCAGGCGCATTGGTAGAGGAAACCCTCGATGAGGAGGACTACAACACCACCCTCCACGCCAGCGCCATCGAAGAGATGGAAGACTTCGACGAAGAAGAGACGCTTGAAGGAGCAGCCGATCTCGGCACCATGCTCCGCGAGATGTCGATCGATCACATCACCGGCTCCGGCACCGGAGAGGGCCCCAACGAAGAAGATCTCGATGACGACTTCGAAGAAGAGGACGCCATCCACGAGCTCACCATCGGCGATCTCGACGAAGCCGACGAAGAGGACGCTGAGGAAGAGCTCGACGAGTCCGACACGGAAGAAGACGTCATCCACGAAGACTTCGGCGAGAGCAGCGAAGTACTCACCAATAGTGCGGATCAGCCTCAGGTCAGCGACGCTGCTCCTGCCCGCGACCGCAATCGCGACAACGATCGTGGCCGCAGCCGCCGCGATGGCCGTCGTGATGGACGCCGCGACCGTTTTGGCCGCGGTGATCGCCCTCGTTACGCCGGCGGTGCAGGCGACCGCGAGCGCTCCGGCGGAGGTCGCGGCGGACGCAGCTCCGTGCAAGCTACTAACCTTCCGGCGATCAGCGAGCTCCTCAAGCCTGGTCAGGAGATTCTCGTACAGATCGCCAAGGAGCCCATCGCCAAGAAGGGCGCGCGCATTACCAGCCACATCGCGCTCCCCGGGCGTTTCCTGGTCTTCATGCCGACCGTCAACCACACCGGCGTCTCCCGCAAGATCGACTCCGACGGCGAACGCCGCCGCCTGAAAGAAATCCTGCTCAGTGAAAAGGGCGAAGCCTCCGGCGGCTTCATCGTGCGCACCGCAGCCGAAGGAGCCAGCGAAGAAGAACTCCGCAACGACCTTCGCTTCCTTCTCAATCTCTGGGCAGACATCAAGCAGCGCAGCGAATCAAGCAAGTCGCCCGCGCTCATCTACCACGACCTCAACCTCGTCGAGCGCATCCTTCGCGACCAGGTCACCGACAACTTCTCCGCCATCTGGGTCGACTCCGAGACGGACTACGAGCGCATCCTGCGTTTCCTGCAACGCTTCCAGCCGTCGCTCATCCGCCGCGTCAAGCTCTACACCAAGGAGACTCCGCTCTTCGAGCAGTTCGGCATTACCGAAGAGATCAACAAAGCCCTGCGTTCCAAGGTGTGGCTTAAATCCGGTGGATCCATCGTCATCAACCAGACCGAGGCTCTCGTCGCCATCGACATCAACACCGGCAAGTTCGTCGGCAAGACCGCTCGCCTCGAAGATACCATCGTCAAGACCAACCTCGATGCGATCCCGGAGATCGTTCGCCAGATTCGTCTTCGCGACCTCGGCGGCATCATCATCATCGACTTCATCGACATGGACGAGCGCAAGAATCGCAACCGCGTCATGGCCGCGCTTGAGGAAGAGCTCAAGAACGATCGTGCGCCGTCAAAGATTCTGCAGTTCAATGATTTCGGTCTCGTCGCCATCACCCGCAAGCGTGTCAAGCAGTCTCTCGAGCGAACCTTGTCCACGACCTGTAACGTCTGCGTCGGCACCGGCATGGTCAAATCGCCAGTCACGGTCTGCAACGACATCTACATCGAGATGCGCAAGATGCAGAAGCACCTTGATCGCGGAGACGTTATGCTCCGCGTCAATCCCGACGTCGTCAAACAACTCAAAGCGCCAGGTACGAAGTGGCTCCAGGAGATGGAAGAGATGGTTGGCAAGACCATCCTCGTCAAATCCGATCCCAGCCTCCACCCCGAGCAGTTCGACATCCACTAAGCAGAGTTGAATCAGTCTTCGTTCTCTCTCGCTACTTCATCCCTTGAGATGAACGTGGAACTTGAATCTCCGTTTCATTCCTTTGAGATTGGATTTTTTTTTGAGCCTTCGCTTTGTTCTTTGGGATTAACGTAGGGCTCTCAGCCCCGCGAAAAATTCCACAAATAAAAAGTGGCTTTAGCCCGTATCTGTCCGGTTGTCAATATTTTGTCTTCAAGAAACTCTCGTATCTTTGTCATCCCAAAGTCGATTTCATGCGTCATACACAACAAGCGTATTACAGTTGGGTTCAAGCCTTTGAAGAACCTCGCAGCACCAAGGGAGTCAATAAAAGATGCAATCGACGATCAACGATAATAACTTCTCCACCTTCATTGGCCGCATTGCGGCAGTCACCTTTCTCACCGCCGCGAGCACACTTGGGCTGCATGCACAGCAATCGGCCGGCACAGCTCCATCGCTGCCGTCCATCAGTCTCAAATCAACTCTTGCCGCTCCGCTCGATCTCTCTACGCCCGATGACCTCAAATACTCGAGCAGCACAGGCCAGGACGAAGTGGCCGAAGCCGAGAGCTTCATCCTGAGCAGCAGCGAAGACCAGCCCCCACCGCGCCGCAAATACAGTCGTCCCAACTACAACGACAGCCGCACCAACTCCGACGGCTCGGAAAAGTACACCTTCTTCGGCGGCGGCGGCTTCACACTGCCCGTCGGAGGCTCCCATAGCTACCTGGCAACCAGCTGGGGGATTCAGGCAGGTGCCGGACGCAACTTCAATAAGAAATTTGGCGTCAATGTTCAGTTTGACTGGGCTAACTTCGGCTTCCAGACCGCAACCCTCAACAGCCTGATTGCCATCTACAACAGTCCAATGGTGGGGGGTGACTTCCCCCAGATCGGAGGCACCAGCCACATCTGGTCCTTCACTGTTGATCCCATCTATAACTTCTACAACTCGGACACCTGGGGTGCCTATGTCACGGGTGGCACCGGCTTCTATCACAAGACCGCAAACTTCACCACGCCCACTATCGAGGAGGAGGAGACCTTCTTCGGCCCGATCGAATTTCAAGCCAACCAGACGATTGACAAGTACACCAGCAATGCCATCGGCATAAATGCGGGTCTCGGCATGACGTACAAGTTCTCTCGTTTCGCAGGTGAGAGATTTTACGTCGAAGGCCGTTATGTCTACACCTTCAATTCTCCGCGCACCTTCTCCTTCGGCGATGAGAACGGGAACGGCTTCAACGTCTTCCCCCAGAACAGTGCGAAGACCGGCTTTATCCCCGTCACGTTCGGCGTCCGTTTCTAGCCCGCGTCTTTTCCAATCTGCCGGGTTGAGACGAAGAGAGGTTCGCCTCTCTTCGTCTCTTTTACAAGGCTCTTGTCCAGACTCAGCCGCTCTGGATTCCTGTGAAACAGGGGATCTCCCGGAGCGCCACGAATCCTCCACCCAGGGGTAAATTCGGAGGCTGGACCAAGCGACTGATTCTATTGTCCTTGCGAGTGTCGCTATTTTCTTTTTGCAACTTTCCTCCGAAAATCGCATGTCAAGTCCCAAAACCACTTAACCCGCTACAAATCAGCAACATCTGCGTGGCGTATTAGTTACACTCAACCCGCTATAATGGAATATAGAGATCGAGATAGAAACAAGCCCTGGACAATCTTCAGGGCTAAGTTGTTGATAGTGGGTATTTTGTGCGCAACTCTTTTGTTAGGAACATTTTGCGGACACCTTACCCCTGCAAGCCTCTGAATCCAGGTAACTTACTCCCAAAATACCCCCCGTGCGGGGGGGAGGGGGTATCTTTTACGGATGATGAAGAAGGAATCCTATCGTCACACCAGCCGCCGAAATCACGGTTAGTGCCAGTTGATGTCCCAGGCCCCGCTGCCGCATCTCCCAGGCGTTCAGCCACAGCACGCCGACCAGAACTACCACCAGCCCCGGACCAACTACCCACCGGTACGCGGGGCCATTGACCAGCGCCGCCACATACCCGGCGGCCGTGGCGCAGACCAGCCATATCGCATCCTGGGCGTACTTATATTTTGTTGTAATCCGGTTGTTCTTTGAAACAAAGCCGGTTGAAGCTGCCGCGATTCCAAAGGTCGCAGCCATCGACAGGCCTACCGCCACGACATATCCGAGAAGGAGAGCAAAAGCAATATAACTGGCTGAAATAATCGACATGATCCCCAGTGCTTAAGCGATATCGTTCTTAAGTCTATCAGCGAGTGCGGCGTCGATGCTCCGCGTCAGACTCCTACTGGATAAGGTTTTTCATGCATCTGCTGTCCAGCATCCCCGCTCCGTTCAAAGCGTCCCTGCAACAGGCTTAGCAACCCCGTATACCAGTAACCGAACACAAACAACACAAGGAACGGCACTGTAAAAAAGTTCTCCGTCGTGATCGCGTAGTAGACAGTCCACGCGAAATAACAACCGATTGCCAGCTCGATCCACGGAACGATTCCGAGCCGTTTCCGGTACACCTTTGCCTGCGTCTTTTCGCCCTTCTTCTTCACCTTATACTTCGGTGTTCGTGCAAACGCGCTCTTGACTCCAAACAGAGCCTCCATCACGGCCTTGGTATTGGTAATCGTCAGCCCTACGCCGCCGAGCGCCATCACGAACGGAATATAAAGGATCGACATGTACCAGCTCCTCGGATAAAGCTCCTTCTGGCTGACTAAGTAGAAAGTTGAGACCGACATTGTACTTGCGATAAACAGCGGAAAGTCGATCAGCAGCATCTGAATGTAGCCCTGCCAGCTGCGGATAATCATCGCCGGCATCAGCAGGACGCTCAGCACAATCATCAGCGGATAGCTGATGTTCGCCGTCAGGTGGTACCACGCCTCAAGTTTCGTGTGCCACGGAGCATCGCTCTTCAGAACACGCGGCAGAATCTTCTTCCCCGTCTGGATTAAGCCTTTCGCCCAGCGTGCCTGCTGGGTCTTGAACGCAGTCATCTCGATCGGAAGTTCTGCCGGACACTCTAGATCCTGCAGATATTTGAACTGCCACCCCACCAACTGCGCCCGATAGCTCAAATCGGTGTCCTCAGTTAGGGTGTCGTGCTGCCATCCTCCAGCGGTCGTGATCGTCTCCCGTCGCCACATCCCCGCAGTTCCATTGAAGTTGAAGAAGACGCCAGCACGGCTTCTTCCTCCATGCTCCAGCACGAAATGACCATCGAGCAGAATCGCCTCCACCTGCGTAAGGAAGCTGTAGTTACGGTTGAGATGTGTCCATCGGGTCTGGACCATCCCGATCGTGGGCTGTGCGAAGTGATGAATGACCTGCATCACCCACTGACGCGGCGGTACAAAATCCGCATCGAAGATAGCGACGAATTCGCCGCGTGCGACGTCAAGACCCTTATCGAGCGCGCCGGCCTTGTACCCATGACGATTGCTGCGATGCAGATACACAATAGGTTGAGGACCCATTCCCGCGAACCCGCGCGCATATCGCTCTACGATCTCCCGTGCCACCTCTGTCGTCTCATCCGTTGAATCGTCCAGCACCTGGATCTCAAACCGCTCGCGCGGGTAGTCAAGCTTGCAAACTGCATCGATCAGACGATCGATGACGAACTGCTCGTTGAAGATAGGCAATTGAATAGTGACGAACGGTAGCTGTCCCTCAGCGAACCGCATCGGCGGCTCATCCCACTTCGCCGCGTTCTTCTTGTTTTTGAGATAGAGCCACACTAACTGATAGCGATGGATGCCATAGAAAGCCAGGATAATCATGACGACGAAGTAAGGGATCAACATCGCCGTGTCGAATGCATTCCAATGGTAGAGGCCCTTGAACGTTTGGTCGAGGTAGTGTGATCTAAGATAGTGGCGAAGACCTTTAGGGGCAAGAAGTAACGCGAGTAAAACCGCCGATGTGTGAAAGAAAGGGGACAGGTCAGTGCTCCAAGCCAGAGGTCGTATTCAATCGATTCTACGTGATTACGATGCAGAATCAGTTGGCCTTTCCAGCGTTTACGCGATGCGGTTGGGATCAGTTCAGGAACATTGTCCGATAGAGGGTACCTCGCTGAACAGGCTTGAATCCGGCGTCTCGAATGACTTGTCGCACCTGCTCTTCGGTGGCTGCATTTGCCCCTTTGGCGAGGAGGAGGCTGCCTGCATCGTTGGCACCGAAGCGCAGGCTGACTTGTACTACCTTTAATCCCTGGGTCTCAAGGTTCGATTGCACGTTCTCGATGTCGTCCAGGCACATGCGAGAGATCGCCAGCGTCTTGAGGTATTCGACTGCGGTGGCTTCTTCAAACCCGCTTGCTGAGGGGCTTTGCGGTGCGAAACTCAATGGCGTGAATGAAATGAACCCGCGGGTTTCTTCCTGCAATTGGTGTATTTTCTCGAGGTGATTCAGTCTGTGTTCGATGGTTTCGCCGGCGCCGAAGGTCATTGTTGCGGTGGTTTGCATGCCTTGCGTGTGAGCTGTGCGATGGACGGTGAGCCAGTCTTCGGCGGTGATTTGTCGCTGGACAGCGTTGTCGAGAATACCCGCGTCATTACTGGAGATTGAGTCCAGTCCTGCGTCTTGAAGGTGGGCAAGAGTGTCTTCGATGGTTGAACCGGACTGTTTGGCAATCGCCAGGATTTCAGTTGCGGAGAGGCTGTGCAGATGCAGAGTGGGGAATTGTTGTTTGACGGTGCGGAAGAGGCCTTTAAACCAAGGAATTGTGTGGATTGGGGTTACTTCGCCTTGGAGGATTATTGCAGTTCCGCTGTTGGCGGCGATGTGTGAGGTTGATTCGATGATGAGGTCGTAAGTTGTGTTGTTTGCGGGGTTTGAATAGTCGATTTGGCCGTCGAGGGTGTAAGTCACTACGCCTTCTGGGTGGATATGGCGACGGATGGCGTCGGCTTCCATGCCAATCCCAATCAAATCATTGCTTTGGAAGTAGTCCAGAGCCTCTTTGCGGCTGATTCCCATGGATTTGATTTTACGTTCTTTGTGGAGATTTTTTTTGGGAGCCGAAAAGGCTGTTTTTACTGGGGGTTTTGCGATTTCCACCGTGTTTTTGGATGGTAAATCGTGGTCATTAACGTGGTGATTCGTGGCCAAAACGTGGTTTTTAAATGTGTGTTTTCCGGCACTAGAAGATGCGCCAACTTTTGAAAGTTTATTTTCGTTGGTGCGATTAGCGGACGTGCATGAGTTGGACGAGGAGGCCGATGGCTACGGCGGCCAGGATGATGAGGATGGAGATTCCTCCCTTGATCCACCATGCGAGCGAGGTGACGCTGGACTCGAGGGCGACCATGCGGTGCTCGTGCTGTTCGACGGCGAGGCGGCCGTGCTTTACTTCTTCGGCGACCTCGGCGATCTGGGCGCTTTGGTCCTGCAGTTGGCGGTAGAGGCCTGCGTGAGCCTTGGCGACCTGCCCGAGGTCGCCGCGAACGCCCTCGGCCATGGCGGTCATAGCGGCTTCATTTGCTTTTTCGGAGGCAGTCTTTGTGGAGAAGTATCTGTCCGCCATGGGGACGAGCCGTGTGATGTGAGGCAGCAACTCGAAGAGCTGGGCGATTACTTTGGGCCACATAGGTTAACCAATCCTAGACTATGTCGCTGTGCTCCCGTGGTTGAGGCGTGCGCGCGCGATAAGGGCGCCGATGGTCAGGAGGAGAATGGCGGTGATGATTCCCTGGGACCAGAGGCAGTAGATGCACCACTTCTGCAGGACGTAGGCTTCGATGTAGCTGAGGAAGAGAGCGAAGAGGAAGCCGATCTGTGCGAACTCGAAGGTGAGCCACCAGCGGCCCATGAGGGCGAGGACGCCGATGACGGCGTAGCCTGCAATGCCGAACATTGCGACGGGAATGTGCGTGCCGGCTTTGGGATCTTCGTCGAAGGTGCGGGGCGGGAAGACAGCGAAGCGGCTGTGATTGACGGCTCCGCAATCGAACTTTTCGGTGACGGCGCAGGGCGGGGCCTGGGACGGGTCCATGTAGTGAACGCGAAGGGCCATGATGGAGACGGTGATTCCTGCTACGGCGAGCAGGGCGATCAGATATTTCATGTTCCTCATTCTACTTACGAAGCAGCCTCGCGCGCTGCTTATGGCAACGGGATGCGATAGAGGTTTCGACGAGTGTTCGCACGAGTGTAGGCGTAAACTGATGGGCTTAGGGCCGATTCCACATACCAAGGGATCGTCTTCGCATTGGCAAGATCATCCCTGGTGACGATTCCAGTTGATGGAAACTTCGGCAGGCCACTCTCCTGCATCACCGGGAGTACATAACTACCCTCGAACAAATCCGGGAAATAAATATAAACAAATTTTCCAGTTGTGTCCCAATTGGGATGGCACTGAAAGATGCATAACAGTGCCGATGCACTTCCATCCAACGCAACTGCCTTAATTGCAGTCGGGTGTTCTTCGTCGAGAGTTGGGAACCAGGCGATCATCCAGCGACCGTCCGGGGAGACTCCGCTGACTCCCAGAGTGCGATCCGGGATGATCTTGCGACGGCCGGTACCGTCTGCCTTCATGCGGTAGAGAAAATTAGATGCGCCTTCCACTGCGCGGAAGATTAGATCACCATCTGGCAGGAAAAACGGGGAGTCTTCAGCGGCCGCAGAGGAGATGTGTTGCGGCGACGAGCGATGATTGGTTGGCGCAACCCAAACATTGGAACGGCCGCTCTGGTCGATCATGGTGAAAGCTACTTGTTTACCGTCATGGGAGATGGAGTAGCTGTGTCCCTCAACGGAGTTACTTTGCATCGGATAGCCCGGCACAACCCTGTCCATTTTTCCATTCAAGTCGCCACTGCTTAGATCTTTGACCCATAATTCTTCGCCATGCGTTTGGCCGTTGGCCATCAGGAAATAGAGACTAAGACCGTCGGAAGAAAAGGTGGGTGATGTGGCGTCGCCTTCGGAGGAGATCTGATGGTCTCCATCCTTATCGTGCAGCCAGACGGTGTGGTCCTGCGAGCCAACGGATGTAATGAATGACTTGCCGTCGGGCGCCATCGCGATTCCTTCCTGCGATGTTGGGCCAAAGGTAAGTTGCTCTGGCTTGCCATCGGGAAAGCGCTGTCGCCAGATGTGGAAGTCATCGGTTTTGGCGGAGAGATAGATCCATTTCCCGTCGGGCGACCATGCACCGGCAAGACACGTTCCGCCGCCGGGAGGGCCGACAACTTTGACGTCATTTGGGCTTTGACGTGAGATAACCCGGCAAGGGAGAATTACGCCTCGACTGTCCATCTGAACGATGAGGACTGATTTGCCATCTGGAGAAGGGTAGGAATGATGGGCCATGCTGCGATTGCCCTCTGGCCAATAGATGTCGCGGCTATCTCCCCGGGCCTCATCTGTGGTCACAATGCCCATATGGATGCCGCCTCTGGTCTCAGAGAAGAGCAGACGTTTGCCTCCATCGATCCAAGTCAGGGATGAAGCGTTGGGCAGCAACAGATGCGGTTCGCCACCGAGAACAGGTACTTCCCAAGTGTCGAAAGGACTGGTGACGCCATAGGCGATACGCGAGTTATCCGGAGAAAACGACGGTGATAATTTCATCTTCGAGTCGTGGGTGAGCTGGACCGGTTCTCCGCCGGGAAGCAATTTGACATAGATGTCTCCAGATCCAATGAAAGAATTGCTTCCCCTGATGAAGGCGAGGATTCGTCCGTCAGAGGATAGTGCGGGATAGACTGCCGAGTCAGTGAAGAAGGTTAGCTGTTCCCACTGTGCGCTGGCAGGAACCCGGCCAGGAGATGAGCGGTGTAGAAGGAATGCTCCTGCGGCAATTGCCAGGACGAGAATTGTGGCGCCCACATAGAAGTAGGGTCTCCGCGATCTCGGTTTTATCAATGCCGGCTTGACTGGTTGTGAATCTGCGCTCTGCTGATCGTCTTTCTTAAAGGATGATTGGTCCCATTGTCGTTGGCCGCTGTCGCGCATTAACCTTTTCAGGTCGGTTCGAATCTCCGTTGCGTTCTGGCAGCGTAGCGTCTGGTCTTTCTCAAGCGCCTTGTTGATGGTCTCTTCGAGCTTTTGGGGAAGATCAGGATTGAGACGCACGGGTGCGACTGGTGTGCCATTCAAAATTGCTGCTGCAATCATGGCCGCACTATCCCCTCGGAAGGGCTGCGCCCCAGTGGCCATCTCGTAGAGCACGACTCCAAAGGAGAAGAGGTCGCTTCTGGCATCCAACTCTTCGCAGCGCACCTGTTCCGGCGACATGTAAGCGGGTGTGCCCATGGCAGTGCCCGTTTGTGTGAGCCGTTCCGGTTCCGTAACGGAGAGATTGCCGGGCCAGGCAGCCGGCATCAATTTTGCCAGCCCGAAATCCAAAACTTTGGCGTGCCCACGCTCGGTGACAAAGATGTTGGCCGGCTTGATGTCGCGATGAATGATTCCCTTGCTGTGGGCTGCGGCGAGAGCGTCGGCTATCTCAATTCCCCATTGAAGAATCTGATCCAGCGGCAGCGGCTTGCCGCCGATGCGGTGCTTCAAGGTGGCGCCTTCCATGAATTCCATGGCGATAAACGCTTGACCGTCGTGTTCGCCGATCTCGTAGATGGTGCAAATGTGGGGATGGTTGAGCGCGGAGGCTGCGCGCGCCTCTCGGCGAAACCGTTCCAGCGCCTCGGGAAGCTGAGCGAGGTCTTCGGGAAGAAATTTGAGCGCGACGAAGCGGCCGAGAGAGGTGTCCTCGGCCTTGTAGACGACACCCATGCCGCCGCCGCCCAGTTTTTCAATGATTCGGTAGTGCGAGATGGTTTGGCCGATCCTTGGGTGCACGTGAATTCCACCAGCGGTGAGCTTGCCCGCCTGGACGGGGGAGCCCTTGTCATCGAGCAGACCGTGAAGATTGGCGAGTGGAGCGTCTCGCGGGCTTGTGTTTTGTTGTTCCGCATCGAGCAGCTGTTTGAGCTGCGTCTTTAGTTCGAGATCATCACCGCAGGCAGCATCGATGAATGCGGCACGATTCTCTGAGCCCACTTCCAGGGCGCGGTAGAACAACGGCTTCAGGCGCTTCCAGAGCTCAGGAGTCATATTCGAATCATGTGACGATGTTCGTACCGGTAGAGCGATTGTTCCTGCAACTGCAAACTCTTATACTCCGCTTTGACCTGTATCAGAACAGGAATGTCGGGTCAGCGCGGACTGTCGCTGCCGCCGCGGATCCTCCTTGTTCCATCGGCCTTTCCCCGGCTTGCCTATTACGATAACGGTTGGGCGGCGCGTATCATGGTGATGCGGCCTTTTCCAGGTTTGCCGCGGAGATAGCTATGAATGAGAACCGTTTGGATGTGAACTCTTATCCGACCATTATCGATGTGCCGCGCGAGGGGACTGCTTCGCTGCTGGCGAAGGTGCTGGGGATTACGTCGCTTGGTTTTTTGATTACGTCGTTTGGCGTGGCGACGGCTCCGGACTGGGCTACGCTGCCTGGGATGATCGCGGTGCTGGTGCTGGTGTTCGCGATTACGTTGTCGAAGAAGGCGAGTCCTGCGCTGGCGCTGGGGATGTTCCTGGTGCTCTCGTACTTCATGGGGTGGGAGATTGGGCCGCTGATTCATCGCTATGCGCGGACGGTGGGGCCGTCGGTGGTGTTCAATGCTGCCGCGACTACAGGGCTTGGCATGGCTGCGATGGGATGCGTGGCTTATCTGTTCCAGATCAACTACCGGAAGATCGCGGGGATTGGTTTTGCGGCGCTGATGGTGCTGATTCTGCTGGGCGTGGCGAGTATGTTCTTTCACTTCCTGTCGCCGGATACTTATTCATGGCTGACGCTGGGGATCTTTTCGCTGCTGACGGTTGGTGATTTTGCAAGGATTCGCGCGGGTGGAGATGGACGGTCGGCGGTTTCGCTGGCGCTGTCGATTTATCTGGATGCGATCAATATTTTTCTTGCGGTGTTGCAGTTGTTTGGCGGCCGGAGACGGAATTAGATCACTCGTGGCGATGCCATCGATTTAGGATTGAGCCGTGAACAAGACTAACCGCAGGCAGTTTTTGACTTTGCTTGGAGCGAGCGGGGTTGCGTCGGCGATTCCGAAGCCGGTGTTTGCTGCGTTTGCTCCGCCGCAGGAGCCGTTTACGTTCCTGTTCTTCACGGATGCGCATCTGCAGCCTGAGTTGAATGGCGTGCTGGGTACGGATATGGCCTTCAAGAAGGGCCGCACGATCAAAGCTGACTTCGCGATTAATGGCGGGGATCATGTGTTTGATTCGCTTGCCGTGCCTACGAAACGGGCGGTTGCGCTTTTTGATATGTATGGCAAGGCGGAACAGGATCTTGGGCTGAAGCTTTATCACACGATCGGGAATCATGATGTGTGCGGGGTGTATCCGGCGAGCGGCGTTGCGGAGAACGATCCTTTGTATGGCAAGAAGCTTTATGAGCAGCGGTTTGGTAAGACTTATTATTCGTTTGCGCACAAGGGCCACCACTTTGTCGTGCTGGACTCGATTGGGATTACGAACGACCGCGCTTATGAGGGCCGGGTTGATGATGAGCAACTGAAGTGGCTGGCGAGCGATCTGGCTGCGCTGCCTGCGGGGACGCCGATTGTTGTGTCGGTGCATATTCCGCTGGTGACGGCGTTCGATGCGTATGTTCCGGAGACGCCGATTCCTCCGCCGCATCATGGATTGAGCGTGGCGAATGCGAACCAGGTGCTGGATCTGTTTGCGGGGCACAATGTGATTGGGGTGTTGCAGGGGCATACGCACATCAATGAAACGGTGATCTGGAAGGGCGTGCCTTACATCACGAGCGGGGCAGTGTGCGGGAACTGGTGGCATGGGACGCGGCTGGGGACGCCGGAGGGTTTTACGGTGGTGACGGTGGCGAATGGGAAGCTGACGACGCGGTATGAGACGTACGGGTTCAAGAGCGTTGCGCCGCAGAATACCTGAGGCTGAAAGGTCGTCTTTGGGGAAAAGCCTTAGCTATTCGCGTGGTTCCGCGCCAGGATTTTCTCGCTGGGGGTGGTAAGGCTTGAGGCGCTTTTCCATGACTGCGATTGCGGCGGGGTTTGCGTCGACCAGGATGAAGCTGCGTTGGTGTTTGGCGGCTGCTTCGCCCGTGGTGCCGCTTCCTGCAAAAAAATCTAATACGGTCTCGCCTGGGTTGGAGTGAACGCGGACAATGCGCTCGAGGATGCCGAGGGGCTTCTGGGTGGCGTAGCCGGTTTTTTCTTTTCCAGTGGGCGAGACGATGGTGTGCCACCAGACATCGGTTGGGGTCTTGCCGCGCGCGGCTTTTTCTACGCCTACGAGGCCGGGCGCCATGTAAGGGATGCGGTCGCTCTCGTTGAGGTTGAAGGTGTAGCTTGTGGGATTTCTTGTGTACCAGAGGATGTTGTCGTGTTTGGCGGGCCAGCGCTTGGTGGAGCGCGCGCCGTAGTCGTAGGCCCAGATGATCTCGTTCTGGAAACAGTCGCGGCCGAAGATCTCATCGAGGAGAATTTTGCAGTAGTGGACCTCGCGATAGTCGATGTGGAAGAAGAGGGAGCCGGTGGGGGAGAGGATGCGGTGGGCTTCGATGAGGCGCGGGCGGAGGAAGCCGAGGAAGTCGTCGAAGGTGTCGAGATAGCCGCTGTGTTGAGTGGGTGCGAGTTCAGTGCGGTAACGCTGGCCGCCGAAGCCGATGCGGTCACCTGAGGCGTCGCGGATGGTTTTGATCTGCCTGCGATGCTGGCGCTTGCCGGTGTTGAAGGGGGGATCGACGTAGATGAGGTCGATGGATGCCGGGCTGATGTGCTGTAGAACGTTCAGGTTGTCGCCAAGGATGATGCGGTTCTTCACGTCAGCGGTCTCCCCTCTAACACTAACGTACCCTTGGTTCCGGGGGGCTGAGCGTGTATTGTTTTGTTCGGGCCGTTGAACTGCCAGGAATGTCTGCGAACCACCTTATTTACGCCATGCTTACCCACCGCGGCCGCGTCCGGCAGTCCAATGAGGACACGTGCGCGGCGGCTCCGGAGATAGGGGCGTTTGTGGTTTGCGATGGGATGGGCGGTGCGGCTGCGGGAGAGATTGCGAGTAACCTGGCGGCGGATACGTTTCTTGCGAACCTGGCTCCGGCGGCGCGAGGGAAAGAGCCGGCAGGGAAGCCCCAAGCGCGGTTGAATGCCGCGATTCAGGCGGCGAACCAGGCGGTGTATCAGCAGTCGCGGGAGTCTGCGAAGCTTGCGGGGATGGGGACGACGCTGGTGGGACTACTGCATTCGCCGATTGTGAATGGAACGGGGAAGCGGCGGACGTCGAGCGATCATACAAACTCGCGGGTGACGGATCCGCCGACGCTTTGGCTAGGGCATGTGGGGGACAGTCGTTGTTATCGGCGGCGCCGTGGGCGGCTGGAGCAACTGACGCATGACCACTCGCTGGTGGAGGAGCAGGTGAGGGCGGGGCATATTACGGCGGAGCAGGCGGCGCGGTCCCCGATGCGGAATTTGATTACGCGGGCGATTGGATCGCAGGCGACGGTTGAGGCGGAGATTCAGAGCCACCGGCCGCATGCGAACGATCTCTATCTGCTGGCTTCGGATGGGCTGAGCCACGAGGTGGCGGATGAAGAGATCTCGGAGATTCTTTCGACGATTCCCAAACCGCCGACGAAGGCTGCGTTGACGGCGGCGTGCGAGGCTTTGATTACGGCGGCGAATCGCCATGGCGGACACGATAATATTACGGTTCTGCTGGTGGCGGTGATGCCGGAGCTTGTGCCCGTTCCGCGCTGACACTACTACAGGCTGACGTGGGTTCTGCGCAAACTGCTACACTGCGAAGTCGTCTTAAATTGCTTTATGACTAATACGAAAACGATTGCAGTTCTAGGCGCCGGGACCATGGGGAACGGCATTGCGCATGTGTGTGCCCGGTCGGGCTTCAACGTGATTCTTTATGACATCGATCAGAAGGCGCTTTCCCGGGGGCTGGATACGATCCGCACGAATGCTACGCGCGAGGTGGCGAAGCAGAAGCTGACGCAGGAGGAGGCGGATGCGGCTCGCTCGCGGATTACGCTGACGACGAAGCTGGATGATCTGGCTCCGGCTGCAGTTGCAGTTGAGGCGGCGACGGAGCGGTTTGAGATCAAGTCGGCGGTGTTTCGCGATCTGGACCGGATATTGGCTGCGGAGGCGATTCTTGCGACGAATACGAGCTCGATCTCGATTACGAGGATTGCCGGGGTGACGAAGCGTCCGGAGCACGTGATTGGGATGCATTTTTTCAATCCCGTGCCGGTGATGAAGCTGGTGGAGGTGATTCGCGGGTTGCAGACTTCGCAGGCGACCTTCGATGCGGTGCGCGCGCTGGCGCTGGAGTTGGGGAAGACGCCGGTGGAGGTGAACGATGCGGCGGGATTTGTTTCGAACCGGGTGCTGATGCCGCTGATCAACGAGGCGATTTATTCGGTGATGGAGGGCGTGGCGACGGCTGAGGCAGTAGACCAGGTGTTTGTGCTGGGGATGGCGCATCCGATGGGACCGTTAACGCTGGCGGATTTTATCGGGCTGGATGTGTGCGCGGATATTATGCGGGTGCTTGCGGAGGGGCTGGGGAATCCAAAGTACAACCCGTGCCCGCTGTTGGTTCGCATGGTGGATGCAGGGTGGCTGGGGCGTAAATCGGGCCGCGGGTTTTACACTTATCCGACGGCGTGAACATCGATTGTGCGTTGCTGCATGGAATGGAAGAGGAGAGGAAATGTCACAGGAGCTTTATTTCGAGGATTTTTATGTGGGCCAGCGGTTTCATTCGCTCGGCCATGCCAAGGTGACGGCGGAAGAGATCAAAGAGTTCGGGCAGAAGTACGATCCGCAGCCATTTCATTTGGATGAGGCCGCGGGGGAGAACTCGTTTTTCAAGGGGCTGGCTGCTTCGGGCTGGTTGACGGCGGCGATTGTGATGCGACTGCGGGTGCAATCGGTGACGGTTGCGGGCGGGATGATCGGCGCGGGCGTGGAGGAGATGCGGTGGACGCTTCCGGTACGGCCGGGCGACTCGATTCGTACGGAGATCGAGGTGGTTGGTGTGCGTCAGTCGAACTCACGTCGGGAGTATGGGGTGGTGCGGACCCGGACACTGGCGCTCAATCAGCGGAACGAGGTTGTGATGCGTTCGACGGTGAATTTTCTGGCACCGCTGCGATCGGCGGCGTAAGCACAAAGGGCGTGAGCATGACCGAGGAACAGCTTTCTCTTTTGAAGTCGAGCATCGATCGGATTGTCGAGATTGAGACGACTGCGGGCGATCGGCATCTGGCGCAGATCTTGTTCGTCTTCGATGAAGGGGAGACTCCGGATGTGTTCTATGTGAAGGTCGCGTATGGGCCGGAGGGTGAGTTTGTGCCGGAGGGGAGAACGGGGCACTCGGTGCTGCTGTCGGAGATAGCGGCGGTTCGGCCGCACCAGCAGTAGGCGAGTGGGGGCGAACCAAACTGGTTACGTTGTCCAGATACTCACAATCAATCGGCGTATTCTTAGCCAATGATGCGTATGACAGTGCTCGCCTCCGGGTCCAAAGGCAATAGCACCGTCATCTCCAGTTCGCGGACGCGGGTGCTGGTGGACGCTGGGCTCTCGTGTCGGGAGCTACTGAAGCGGATGTTGGTTGCGGGGGAAGATCCTGCGCGGTTAGATGCGATTCTGATTACGCATGAGCACCAGGACCATATTGTGGGGCTTTCGGTGCTTGCCCGGCGGCTGAATATTCCGGTTTTTTTTACTGAGCCGACACATCGGGCGTGGGTTCGGATGCTGACGCCGCGTACGACGATGACGTATGCGAAGTGGCTGGATCATGTGCAAAGAGAGAAAGAAGCGCGGGCGGCTGCTGTTGCAGCAAACGCTCCGGGTAGCGATCTTGCGGTGCAGTTGGCGGAGGAGTCTGCGGTGATTGCGGGGATTGCTGCTGAGGCCGCGGGCGAAGCTGCAACCGGGCGCTCGGATGATGGCAATACCAGTCTGGAGCTGCCGGTCGATCCTGATCAGGATGGGCTTTGCGGTCCTGAGGCGCAGACTGCCGGTGCGAAGCCTGATCCGGCGTATCTTCCGGCGGTCGAGTACTTTCATTCGGGCACGCAATTTTCGATTGGCGATATCGAGATCACTCCGTTTACGGTTCCGCATGATGCGGCTGATCCCTGCGGCTTTGTGTTCGAGGCCGAGGGTATCAGGATGGCTCTGGCGACAGACCTGGGCTATATGCCTCCGAATGTGAAGGCTGCTCTGAAGCGCATCGACGTGATGCTGCTGGAATCGAATCATGACCTGGAGATGCTGCGTGATGGGCCGTATCCCTGGAGCGTGAAGCAGAGGGTGCTTTCGCGGGTGGGCCATCTTTCGAATCTGGCTACGGCAGAGTTTCTGGAGAAGGACTACGACGGCGGAGCTGCCTGGATTGTGCTTGGGCATCTGTCGGAGTCGAACAATGCTCCTGAGCTGGCGCGGCTTGCGGCGGAACAGGCTTTGGGAAACCATCCGACGCTGCTGGGAAACCGGATTCTGTTGGCCGAGCAGGGGATGCCGCTGGAGCCGATCACACTGTAGCTCAGGCGGTTGCGAGATTATGTCTGAACCGGAAAGAATTTCCCTGGAGAAAATTCATTTTTTTGCACCCTGGCAGGTTACTATTCGATGAATCGTTTCCTTACATCCTGGTATCAAAGATAGTAAGATGGTGTGTATAAGATTATGGAAAAACCCGCGTTAGCATTTCCAGCGAACCGGAGAGCGCTTCCGAGTTCCTGCACAGATCAGGTGGTAGGAGACATCCTCTCGGGGTGGCGCTACGACATATCCGGTCTGTCTCCTGCAATGCGCACCGACTATGACCAGCATCTTTCCGAGTGCAGCCATTGCCGCCGGCGACAGCGGATCGCGCGCACCATCGACGTTCTGCTGATCAGCGTGAGCACGCTGTCGATTGTGGCGTTTCTGCTGGCCGCGGTTGTGATTCACCGGGTTGAGCTGATTACCCACATCTTCACGATGCATCTTCGTCTCAACCAGACGCACGGGATTGCGATCTCGCTGGAGGCGGTTGCGATTACGGGCCTGCTGTTCTCGATGTTGCTCTGGGTACTGGTCGCGGTTGCAACTCCTCTGCCGGGTTTCCTGGGCGGTATTGTTCAGGAGCGGATTCCGGCGGATCTTCGCGAGCGGTTCAGCAAAGACGCGGCCTGATTCTCGCTGGCCATTTCTTGTGTGCACTCTTCTGCGGATTTGTCATCTGACTCTCGCCACGATAGCGTAGAAGAACGCTATGAATTCTTCTCCTCAATCTGACGGCGAACTGCTTCCGCCGCACACTGGCGCTCATGCGCCGATGCCGGACTTCGAACGCGAGGTCTCACGCCCGAACTCGCGCGAGCGTGGATGGAACATCCTTGCCACTCCCGGGACATATACGCTGCTCGCGATCAATATTGCGATGTTCGGCTGGATGGTGGTGCACGGTGTTTCGGCTAAGGATCCCACGACGGCACAGTTGATCCACTATGGCGCAACGAATGCTTATTTGATTCTGATTGGCCAATGGTGGCGTTTGCTAACGGCAACGTTCGTCCATGTCGGTTTGCTACATATCGCGACGAATATGTGGTGCCTATGGAACCTCGGGCTACTTGGGGAACCGCTGCTGGGGCCGATGGGGCTGATTGCGGTTTACCTGATTACAGGGATTGCGGGTAATCTGCTGAGTCTCTTCTTCAACGTGATTCATCGGGATGGGATCTCGGTGGGCGCTGGGGCCTCTGGCGCGGTGTTTGGTATTGCGGGCATTTTGATTGTGCTGCTTTCGAATAAGAAGCTGCCTATTCCGGCGTTCGAGCTGAATCGGCTGCGACGGTCCGTCATTCAGTTTGCGGTGTTGAACCTTATTATTGGCGTCGGCGCGAACTTTACGAGCATTGTGCGGATCGACAACCATGCCCATATCGGCGGCTTTCTGAGTGGTTTGGCGCTGGGAGTGCCGCTGGTGCCGCGAATGACCTCGGGGAGGACTCGCTACCTGCAACGGCAGAAGTTGACCTTTGCAGGAGCAGCTTTTCTGCTTCTTCTCATCGGGTATTTCATTGTGAAGCTGGCAACTTCGAGTGTTGCCGGCCGATAAGCCAAGCGCAAAAGGCAGCCGGGGGCGGGAAGCAGGCCGGATAGCTGCGTAACGGCTGGGTTCGTGTGCGTATGGGGGCTCTAACTCAGAGTTGTCTGCGCGAACTTGCGCACCATGGCGAGCAGCAAGCGGCGGTCGCTGTCGGAGAGGTGGGCAGAGTAGCGCTGGACCTGGGTGAGGAAGCGAATTTCCTCTTCGCCGAGGTTGAGGCCGGACATCTCTTTGCCGATGGCTTCTTCGGCGAAGAACTCGGATAGTTGGAGGTCGAGAGCCCGCGCAATTTTTTGCAGGGTCTCGAGCGATGGGACGGTGTGGCCGTTTTCCACGCGTGAGAGGTAACAGCGCAGAAGGCCTGTTCGCTTCTCGATATCACCCTGCGACATCCCCTTTTGCAGCCGGTAGCCGCGGATGGTGGTGCCGATGTTGATGGAGATCGAGACGGCGTCAGCAGAGCCGGTCGTCATGTCTGCGGGGATAGTTTGCATGTCAGCCATTAGCCACAAAGTAAACATCGGCAGCGAGTCGGTCAATGGCTATTTGGAGGGAAAAGGGGACCATGTACCAGCCCAGGTTCATCCAGAGCCAGTTACCCGAAAAACCTGAAGGTTTACTTGAACCTCGAATCTTATTCGGAACCGCTTAGGTCATTACTAAGCGAGTTACTAATGGGGGATACGAGAGATTTCAGGCGTTTGCCTAATTTCGCTCGGCGGTTGGGCATATTGAGTTCGTTGTCAGCCCATGAACATGCCGCCGTTGACGTCCAGTGTGTGCCCGGTGATGTAGCTGGCTTGCTCTGAGGCTAGGAAGGCCACGGCGTGAGCGATGTCGGCGTCGGTGCCTACGCGTCCCAGGGGGATGTGCTGGGTCATGGCGTTCTTCTGCTCGTCGGTCAGGACTGAGGTCATCGCGGTTTCGATGTAGCCTGGTGCGACGGCGTTGACGGTGATGGAACGGCTGGCTAGTTCGCGGGCAAGGGATTTAGTGAGGCCGATGAGTCCGGCTTTGGAGGCGGCGTAGTTGGCCTGGCCCGCCTGCCCGGTTTCGCCGACGACCGAGGTGATGTTGATGATGCGGCCCCAGCGGTTTTTGACCATCTGGGACATCAAGGCTTGAGTCGTGAGGAATGCGCCGGTGAGGTTGGTGGCGAGGACGTCGTCCCAGTCCTTGCGTTTCATGCGCATGGCGAGGATATCGCGTGTGATTCCGGCGTTGTTGACGAGGATGTGGACGGCGCCGAAGTGGGCGATGACGGATTTAGCGCAATCTCGAATGGACTCTTCGCTGGCGACGTCGAGGGCGAAGGTGTGGGCGGTGCCGCCTGCGGTGTTGATCTCTGCGGCGACTGCGGCGAGTTTGTCGATGTTGCGCGCGGCGAGGGCGACGGACGCTCCCTGACGAGCGAGTTCGAGGGCGCATGCGCGTCCGATTCCCTGGGAAGCTCCTGTAACCAGTGCGATACGACCTGCGTGAGTGCTCATGGACCTCCGTGATAACGATGCACCCCAGATTATACGGAGCCTGCGGTGAAACATCCTCAAGCGCATCACGTATTCTGGAGTTCCATGTCAGAGAACGAGAAGAAAACCGCCGAGACCGACGTATACGCGATTCATGGGGCAGATCCCGAAGTATTGGCTTATGCGATGGCCAAGTATTCGCGCTCGTCGTTGAGCATGAAGGAGTCTTTGGCGGAGATCAGCTCGCAGCGGGCGGAACAGTTTCTAAATACGTTTTACTTCCAGTATGGGCATCGCTCGATCGCCGATCTGGCGCACATTCCATTTGCGATCGAGAGCCTGAGTCTGCTGGCGGCGATTGAGCTGGTGGATGAGCAGCGATGGGATGGGCAGGAGCGATCGACGCGGTATCAAAACTTTCGGCGGTCGGGCTGGTATACGCCTGACCTCGGCGCAGAGACGCCAACTTTTACCGCGGCGGTTGCGGCGTTGTTTACCGCTTACGACCAGGTGGGCGCGGGCATGCTGGAGGCGCTGAAGCGCACGATTCCTGCGCCGGCGTCGATGAAGGCCGAGGCTTATGAGCGGACGTTGAAGGCTCGGGGGTTCGATGTGGCGCGGTATCTGCTGCCGCTGGCGACGAATACTTCGCTGGGGCAGATTGTGAATGCGCGGACGCTGGAGACGCAGGTGTCGCGGCTGCTGACTAGCCCGTTTGCCGAGGTGCGGCAGCTTGGCGAGAAGCTGCGGGCTGCGGCGACGGGGCCGGCGTGGAATGTGCAGCACAGCGCGGCGCAGGTTTTGTGCGAGGAGATTGGTTCGGTGGATGCGGGTTGCGGGGAGCGGGCGGCTGAGGCGTTTCTGCGGCCGGTGAAGACGGCTCCGACGCTGGTGAAGTATGCGACGCCGAATGAGTATCTGCGGCAGACGCGTTGCGAGTTGACGGTTGCGGCGGCTGAGTTGATGGCAGGCGCGGCGATTGAGGCTTCGCCGGTGGTCGATCTGCTGGATGACGTGGAGACGCTCGAGGTGGAGTTAGCGACTTCGCTGCTTTATCCGTACTGCCATTACTCGTACCGGCAGTTGCGGCGGCATGTTGCGGATTTGAGCGAGGCGCGGCGAGTGGAGTTGATCGGGTTGGGTGCGAAGCATCGCGGGCGGCATGATGAGTTGCTGCGTGGCTTCAGTGCGGGGCATAGTCTGCGATTCGACATTCTGATGGATATTGGCGGGTTTCGCGATATGCATCGGCATCGCAAGTGCGTGCAGTTGCTGCAGCGGTATACAGATGCTCATGGGTATGAGGAGCCGGTTTGTCCGGGGCAGCCGACGCTGGCCGAGGCTGGGTTGGAGGGGGTTTTTGCGGAGGCTATGAAGGCTGCTTATGCGACTTATCGTCGGCTTCGCGATTGCGGGGTGGCTGAGGCTGCGGAGTCGGCACAGTACTGTTTGCCGCTGGCTACGCGGTGCCGGGCGATGTTCAAGATGGACTTTGCCGAGGCGCTTTATATCGCGGAGTTGCGGTCGGGGGTTGCGGGGCACTTCAGCTACCGGCGGGTGGCGTGGGAGATGTACCGGGAGGTGGCGAGGAAGCATCCTTCGTTGGCTGGATATTTCAGGATTGAGGATGTTTACGAGCCCGTGGATTTACTTCGGCGGTAGCCGTATTCGCTTTTTATTTGCTTTTTCCGTTTTGAATGCTAGAATCCCAAATTGAACATCAACCTCCCTTTTTACCCCCTAGGAGAGAAATATCGTGGCAGATGACCGTAGCAAGGCAATAGAACTGGCTCTTTCCGGGCTGGAAAAGCAGTTTGGCAAGGGTTCGATCATGCGGCTCGGCTCGAAGGATGTCGTGCCGATCTCGGTCATTTCTACGGGTTCGATCTCGTTTGACGCGGCGTTGGGAGTAGGTGGGGTTCCTCGAGGCAGGGTGATTGAGATCTTCGGGCCTGAGTCCTCGGGTAAGACGACGATTACGTTGCAAATTATTGCAGAAGCGCAGAAGGCAGGCGGGCTGGCGGCGTTTGTGGATGCGGAACACGCGCTTGATCCGGCGTATGCGGGGAAGCTTGGGGTGGATATCGACAATCTGCTGGTGAGCCAGCCGGATTATGGGGAACAGGCACTGGAGATCGTCGAGGCGCTGGTTCGGTCGAATGCGATCGATGTGCTGGTGGTGGACTCGGTGGCGGCACTGGTGCCGAAGGCTGAGCTCGACGGCGAGATGGGCGATTCGCATATGGGGCTTCAAGCACGTTTGATGTCGCAGGCCCTTAGAAAGCTGACGGGAACGGTTTCGAAGTCGCGGACCTGCTTGATTTTTATCAACCAGATCCGCGAGAAGATTGGCGTGATGTTCGGCAATCCGGAGACGACGACCGGAGGCAAGGCGCTGAAGTTTTATTCTTCGGTTCGAATTGATATTCGGCGTATCGGTGCGGTGAAGGATGGCGACTCGGTGGTGGGTTCGCGCACGAAAGTGAAGGTGGTGAAGAACAAGGTTGCGGCGCCTTTCCGCGATGCCGAGTTCGACATTCTTTATGGCGAGGGCATCTCGCGCGAGGGTGATGTTCTCGATCTCGCGGTGCTGCACAACATCGTCGACAAGAGCGGCGCGTGGTACAGCTATGCGGGCGAGCGTATTGGGCAAGGCCGCGAGAATGTGCGTGCGTTCCTGAAGGAGAACAAGGACGTCTTTGCGCGTGTGGATGGAGAGCTGCGGAAGAAGCTGGGGATCTCCGGCAAGGCGGCGAACGATGTTCCCCCGGTTCCTGCGGATGGGCCTTCTCAGGCTAAGGAAGTTGTGCGCGGTAAGAAGTAAAACAAGCTTCGATCTGGTGAATCAGGAAAGAGCGACGGCATCGAAACTGCCGCCGCTTTTCTTTTAATTGCGGATGATGGGATGTCCGGGTGAGATGACGACCCGGTTCGCCGTTGCGTTGAGGACCTCGATGAAGGCGATGAAAAGGGCGTCGATTCCGGTCAGAAGGCCGACGTAGCCGCCGATTTTGGTGCAGCTCAGACTGCCGATGTAGTAGCCGAAGTCTCCGCCGGCGAGGAAGAAGAAGGTGATCCAGAGCAGGAGGAAGATGCTCCAGACGCCTTTGCTCAGGCGGAAGGAGACGATCCACATCAGGAAGGTGAAGATGCCCCACATCAGGAGGGTGACGGCGACGCCGGAGGAGGGAGGAGCCTTCATCCAGCCGGCTCCGATGGTCCACTTGAGGAAGGCGAACCACCACCAGAAGAGGCCGTAGGAGGTGAAGGCGACCATGCCGAAGGTGTTGCCGGTCTTGAACTCCAAGGTGCCGGCGATGATCTGGGCGATTCCGCCGAAGGCAAAGGCGAGGGGAACGACAGCGGCGGCGGCGGCGGGCGGCAGGATGGCTGCATTGACGCAACTGAGGACTACTGTGGTGAGGCCAAAGCCGGCCAGTCCGAGCGGGGCTGGGTTGGCGGCTTTGATTGTGAGCGGAGGGGTGCTCTCATCTTCCATTTTGCCTGTCGACTCCTGTTTTATGCGCGTTGCTTGCGCACTCATCTTACTGAGAAGCCGTGGGAATGGGCAGAGGAAAATACGGTTAAGATCACTGGCCTTCGCCGCCGGTGGGACCACCCGGCGGTGGAGCGTTGCGAGGGTTGCCCTGTCCGCCGGGTGCTTCACCGAACCTCATGTGCATGCGGCGATTCTCCCGCTCTGCTGCCTGGAGTTTGGACCACTGGTCGGGCGTGAGGATGTTGCGGATGCCGAGGAGCATTCTGGCGTTTGCCTTTTCGAGCTCAGCGCGGGCCTGGACGGTGTGGTCGATCTGCGCGAGGATTTTGTTGGTGTCGGGCTGGTCGGCGGAGAGCATCGGCCCCATCAAACTCTCCTGTTTTTCAAGGTTGGCGCGGAGGTCCATGAGCTGGGCGCGGTTCTGCTGCAGGATGTCGTCCATGCGCTTCTGCTGGTCCGGGGTGAGGGTGAGTTTCTGGACGAGGTCGGCGTTGTGCCACCAGATGCCCGGAGGTCCGATGTGAAAGCCTCGCATTCCGTCGGCCCAGGGGCTGTGACTTTGGTCCATTGCGCCGGGATTGTGGCCGGATGGTGCCGAACCGCTGTCCGGCTGCTGGGCAATGGCCAAGGTTGCTGAAAGCGCGGCAAACAAAACAAGGGAGTGAACAGGTCGCATGTTAGTTGCTCCGTTGATTGGGCTTGGGCGCCGATGCGGTTGCGGCGGCGGTGGGGTCGGCGAGCGGCTCCATCGGGGCGGGAACATCGGCTGAGACCATCTGGTCGATATCGGTGAGCAGCGCTTCGTCGGACTCTGTTGTCTGCGAGGAGGCTGACGCGGCCGTGGGGGTCGCATGAGTGATGGGAGACAGCGCAGGCTGGCGGCGCATGCTGAGCGGAAAGAGAGCCGCGACAAAGATCAGAGCGGCTGCCGTCCAGTAAAGAGGCTGCGAGAGGTAGCTGTGCGGAGGGGCGATCGAGGAGCGCTGCGCGTAGCTCTGGGCAAACTCCTGGCGGGCAAAAGAAACCGACGCGTCGCGAAAGTGAGCGAGCGAATCGCGCAGGGTGGCGAGCTCGGCGGAGCAGACGGCGCAGGCCTGAAGGTGCGCGTGGAGGACGTCGGAGTCGCAGCAGAAGGTGTCTGGAGTTGCGATCTCGGAAGGGAGGGAGCTGTCTGCAAGAACCAGGTCGCAGAGTTGCTCGTGAGTGAGGTGGAGGGTTTGGATGGTCATAGGGAGTCCTTGTGCGTGGCGTTGTGGCGGGCTCGGATGGTGGCGAGGGCGCGGTAGAGATGGGTCTTGACGGTGCTGATAGGCAGGCCTGTGATGGTGGCAATTTCGGACAGCTCCAACTCTTCGAGGAAACGGAGGAGAAAGACGCTGCGCTGACGCTCGGAGAGCTGAGCTACGCTCTCCCACACCAGGGACATCTGCTCGCTGGCGATGAGGCGCGACTCGAGGGAGCTGTCTCGATGCGGAACGTGGGAGGAGATATCGGAGACGTCGACTGCTGTCTCGGAGACTCGTTTCCAGAAGCGAAAACGGTCGGTGCGGGTGTGGTCGCGGACCAGGTTCAGGGCAATTCGCATCAGCCAGGTGGAGATGGAGCAGTCTCCGCGGAAGGTGTGGCGGGCCGACCAGGCGCGGACGAAGGTGTCCTGGGTGAGGGTCTGGGCGACGTCGCGATCACGGATGGAGATGAGGTGAAAGCGAAAGATTCTCTGCTCGTAGGTCGCGACGATCGAAGCCATGTCGTCGAGCGGTGTTGCGGGCGCTTGCTGCTGCGTCATGGAGTGGCTGTCGGAGGTGATGGCGCGTGAGGACATGGAGTGAGTGGGAGCAAGCTATCGTTTCAACCACTAAGAGAGACGCAGGGAATTGGCTGCAAGACTACAGGAATTCATAGATTTTATTCCCTTCCCGGGCAAACGAGATATGCTTTTGTTGGCATGCATACCGTCAAAGCGATCTATCCCGGGACCTTCGATCCACTGACTAATGGGCATCTTGACCTGATTGCGCGCGGGGCGAAGATTGTGGACCACCTGGTGGTGGCGATCCTGCGGAACTCGGAGAAGGGAACGCCGCTGTTTACGGTGCCGGAGCGGGAAGAGATGATCTTTGAGGCGACGCGCGGTTTTGGGAACGTCTCGGTGACGACGTTCAATGGGCTCCTGGTGGAATTCGCGCGCGAACAAGGGGCCAAAGCTGTCCTGCGGGGCATTCGGGCGATCAGCGATTATGAGTATGAGTTCCAGATGGCGATGATGAATCGCAAGCTCGATCCGGAACTTGAGACTCTGTTCATGATGCCGGCAGAGAAGTATACGTATGTCAGTTCACGGTTGATCAAGGGAGTGTTTCAGTTGGGTGGGGATGTTTCGGCGCTGGTGCCTCCGCTGGTGGTTGAGCGGTTGAAGGCGAAGGTGCCAAAGCGGGATTAGCGGCTGGGGCAGGTTTGAGGCCTTGTTGAGGGCCTCCAGCCGAGCAGTCTGGGCCAGGAATGTGGGCCGGTTAGACGAACCAGGGGCCTTTCGTACAACGACCGTATGGAGGCGACGATGAAAAAGAAATGGAGCGCATTGGTTGCTCTGGGGATCGTTCTCGCTTTGGGGACGTATTCCTTTGCCCAAGGACCGTTTTATCCGTTGATTGTGAACGGTTCTACGAGCCTGAAGATGGACTACACGGATGGAGTTCTTGTGGTGCAGTTTCGCCGGACGTTGCGAGCAGCGGGACAGCCAGGCACCTATGTCCACAACGTAACGCCGGGGACTGCGGCGTGGGTGGATCGGCCTTTGAACGCTCAGGAGCCGTTGATGCTGAAACAGACGATGACCGCGGAACAGGCAGAGGTTGCGATGGCGCGTCTGCGGCAAAATGGCGGCTATTGGAGGTTTTATTGCCAGAATGCCGGGAAGGGCTACTTCGCGGTCTCTCGATCCGAGGCGGCATATGCGTCGGTCAAGATCGACTGAGGCCTACGCGAATCGTGAGCTGGTGTTTCATCGCGTGGCAGCAGATGGTACTTTATCTCGCTGCCTAAATCTGCCAAACTAGAGAGTATGACCATAGCAGCGGAAACGAAGATCTTTGCGGACCGCATTGGCCGCATCGAAGTGTCGGCGACGATGGCGATTACGGCAGCGGCGCTGAAGCTGAAGTCCGAGGGTGTGAACCTGGCGGACTTTGGCGCGGGCGAACCACACTTTTCAACTCCGCGGCACATTAAGGATGCAGCGATCGAGGCGATCGAAAAGAACTTCACCCGCTATACGAATGTTGCGGGCGTTCCTGAGGTGCGCAAGGCAGTGGTGGATCGTCATGCCTGCGATTTTGGATCGAACTACACGCCGGACGAGTGCGTTTTTACGACGGGCGGCAAGCTGGCGCTGTTCAATGCCATCCAGGTGCTGGTTGATCACGGCGATGAGGTTATCCTGCCGGTGCCGTACTGGGTCTCATTCAAAGACATCATTCAGTATGCCGGCGGCAAGGTTGTGCTGGTAGAGAGCAAAGAGGAAGAGAACTTTCGGATTACGGCGAAGATGATTGAAGCCGCGATTACGCCGAACACCAAAGCGATCATCCTGAATACACCGTCGAATCCGTCGGGCGCGGTGGTGGCTCCGGAGGACCTGGAGGCGATCGTCCGGCTGGCGCATAAGAACGGTATCTTTGTGTTGCTGGATGAGTGCTATGTCTATCTGAACTTTACCGGCGAGGTTGTCAGCGGGGGGGCGTTCACGGACTGCAAGGAGCACATCGTTGTGCTTGGTTCGCTCTCGAAGACCTACGCAATGACTGGATGGAGAGCGGGTTTTGCGCTTGGGCCGAAAGCGGTGATTGGGGCGATGAGCAAGTTGCAGTCGCAGAGCACGTCGAACACGGCAAGCATGGTGCAGCGCGCGTCGATTGCGGCGCTGGCGGGATCGCAGGAGTGCGTGACGGAGTTTCGCGCGGATTATGTGAAGCTGCGCGACCAGGTGCTGGCTGGCTTCAAGACGATTCCGGGGCTGAGTTGCACGGTGCCGCAGGGAGCGTTTTATGTGTATCCGAACGTGAGCAGGTTCATTGGCAAGGGAGGCATCAAGTCGGCGTCCGACCTGGCCGCGAAGCTGCTGAGTGAGGCGCACGTTGTTGTGGTGCCGGGCGAGGCGTTTGGGACTGCGGAACATATTCGGCTTTCGTACGCGGTGTCTCACGATGTCGTGGATGAGGGTGTGAAGCGGATGCGGGATTACTTCGCAACGCTGGGCTAGTTTTTGGTTGCAGAGTGGCCGCATACAGGTGCGGCGCTAGCGTTGAGACGGAGATTTATGCCGATTGAAGGCAGTAAAACGGAGCAGAGGTTCGCTCCAGTGATTCTTGCCGGTGGAAGCGGGACGCGATTCTGGCCTCGTAGCCGCAAGGCTCGGGCGAAGCAGGTGCTGGCCCTCGATGGCGACCGGACAATGATTCAGCAGACGGTGGCCCGGCTGGCTCCGGTGGCTGATCTTGAAGATGTTTGGATCATTACGAATGACCTGCTGGATGAAGTGATTGCGGAACAGATTCCCGATGTGCCTCGTGAACATATTTTAAGTGAGCCGACGGCGAGGAATACCGCTCCGGCATGCGCGCTGGCTGCGTTTTTGCTGGAGAAGGCGGAACCTGAGACGGTGATCGGAATCTTTCCGTCGGACCATGTGGTGAAGAATGGCGCACGATTTGCCGATGTTGTTCGCGCGGGTGTTGGGATTGCGGCTGGCGGGGACAAGATTGTGGTGCTCGGGGTTCCGCCTACGCGCGCGGAGACGGGGTATGGGTATATCGAGCAGGGTGCGACGGTAGAGACGCTGCAGGTTGCAACGGGCGAGATAACAGTGCGGCGGGTGAAGCGGTTTACCGAGAAGCCTAACCTTGCGGTTGCGGAGCAGTTTGTTGCCTCCGGCAACTATGCGTGGAATGGCGGGATCTTCTTGTGGAGCGCGAGAACGCTGGCGAACTGCATTCGCGAGTACTCTCCGGCGATGGCTCCTCTGCTGGAGAAGATTGCCGCGGCTTATGGGACCGCGGACTTTGAGCGAGTCTTTGCGGAGGTTTATCCGCAGTGCGAGAACATCAGCATCGACTATGCGGTGCTGGAGCCGCGTTCGGCCAAAGGCGAGGCGGGCTCGGAGATCTATTGCCTGCCTGGCGATTTTGAGTGGAACGATCTGGGTTGCTGGTCTGCGCTGCATGAGCATGCGGCGGGTTGCGCTCCGGACAAGATTTCGATTGCGAATGTGTTCGAGGGGGAAGATCCGCTGTGCATCTCGATCGATTCGACCGGAAATTATGTTCATGCTCCGGGTAAGGTGATTGCCCTGGTTGGAGTGAGCAACCTGGTAGTGGTGCAGACCAAGGACGCGTTGCTGATTACGACTCGCGATCGGTCGCAGGATGTGGGCAAGGTGGTCGCAGAGTTGAAGCGCGCGGGCCGGGACGACTTGATCTAGCGTTTGGAAATGAAAAATATGGCTGAGACGGTAGTGAAGTTTGGAACCGATGGCTGGCGCGGCATTATCGCGGACGATTTTACGTATGCGAATGTGCGTGTCGCCGCGGCTGCGATTGCGAATTACGTGCTGGCTTATGAGAATGCGTCCGCCGGCGTCTGCATCGCTTACGATACGCGGTTTGGCTCGCGTTCCTTTGCGAAGGTTGTTGCCGAGGTGATGGCTGGGGCGGGGATTCCGGTGGCTTTGGCTGCGGAGATCACGCCTACGCCTGCTCTGTCTTATGCGGTTCGCGAGCGGCGGGCGGCGGGCGGGGTGATGATTACGTCGAGCCACAACCCTGCAGAGTGGAACGGCGTGAAGTACAAGGCCAGCTATGGCGGATCGGGTAAACCGTCGATCATGACTGCGATCGAGAGCTATCTGGATAAGCCTCTGGCGAAGAGTGCGACGCCGGCGGCGATGGAAGAGGTGAATTTCAATCCCGAGTATGTTGCGGCGATTGCGCGGTTTGTCGATCTCGATGCGATTCGCGGTTCGGGTTACAGGTTTTTGATCGACTGCATGTATGGCGCGGGGCGTGGAGTGATTGCCGGTATCTTTGCGAAGGCGGGAGTACCGTTTGTGGAGATTCGCAGCGAGATCAATCCAGCGTTTCCGGGGATCAATCCTGAGCCGATCCTGCCTCATATCAAGGCTACCCAGGTTGCCGTGGTCGCGGAGAAGTGCGATGCGGGGCTGATTACGGATGGCGATGCGGACCGGATTGGCGCGGTGGATGAGCATGGGAACGTGGTCGATGCGCATAAGATTCTGGCGGTGCTGGCGAAGTGGCTCCTGGAGCGGAAGAAGTGGCCGGGGGATGTGACGCGGGCGTTCAACACAACGAAGATGCTGGATCGCATTGCGGCGAAGTATGGCCGGCGGCTGCATGAGCATGGGATTGGGTTCAAGTATGTGGTGGACCTGATGCTGGCGCAGGAGATTTTGATTGGGGGCGAGGAATCGGGTGGGGTTGGGATCAGCCGGCATCTGCCGGAGCGGGATGGGTTGTTGAACTCGCTGCTGCTGGCGAATGTGATGGCGGATGAGAAGAAGACGCTGGGGCAGCTGGTTGCTGCGTTGCAGGAGGAGTTTGGCGAACACCAGTATGGGCGCGTCGATATGCCTATCGATGAGGCGGTGAAGCAGTCGGCGATCGCTCGTGCGAAAGCTGGGGTTGGGGACTTTGCCGGGATGAAGGTGTTGCGGGTAGAGACGCTGGATGGCATTAAATTCTTCCTCGACAATCCTGACTGCGCGGGCAAGAAGAATGCTGCTGAGACGTGGTTGTTGCTGAGGGCTTCGGGTACGGAACCGCTGCTGCGGGTTTATTGCGAGAGCTGTTCGGTGGAGTCGGTTGCGAAGGTGTTGGCAGCGGCGCAGACGTTCGTTCTTTCGGGGAGCGCTGGTTGAGCGATCCGATTTCGATAAGCGCGAAGGGTATTTTGTTTGACATGGATGGGGTGCTGGTGAGCTCGATTGGGTCGGCGGAGCGGAGCTGGCGGAAGTGGGCGGCGCTGTATGGGCTTGCGAATGCCGAGACGCTTGAGGTGCCGCATGGGCGGCGTGCGATCGACATTGTGAAGCTGCTGCGGCCGGATATCGATGCGCAGGCGGGACTCAAGGTGATCGAGGATCTGGAGGTGGCCGATGTAGCGGATCTTCGTGTGCTGTCTGGGGTGAAGAGGTTGCTGGAGAGTCTGCCGCTGGAGCGGTGGGCGATTGTGACCTCGGCGCAGCGGCGGTTGCTGCTGGCGCGGCTGACGGCTGCCGGGCTGCCGGTTCCGGAACGGATTATCAGCGGAGAGATGGTGGAGCGGGGAAAGCCGGACCCGGAGCCGTACCGGAGGGGTGCGGAGCTGCTGGGATTTTTGCCGGGGGAGTGCGTCGTGGTGGAGGATGCGCTTTCGGGAGTGGGTGCGGGCAAGGCTGCTGGGTGCCGGGTGATGGCGGTTCTGGGGACGGAGCCGGTAGAGGAGCTGCGTGAGGCGGATTGGGTGGTGGCGTCGCTGGAGGGCTTGGCGGTGACCGCGAACGCAGAGGGACTGGAGCTGCGGTTTTTGCCAGTTAGCTGAGCGGCGGATTGGTGTCTTGCGACCTTCATGGTATGGCTACCCCCCTCCCCCTATGTAGCGGGGCTTGTTCTTTGTTTTCATTGATTTGCAGGTGTGACTTGTTGTAAATATGTCCAAGCAAAGGGTTTAATGGCTAAATTTGTCCAGGCAAAGGGTTTAGCGGTGTGATTTTCTCCTTAAAAAGAAAAACCCGGCTTTGGGCCGAGTTTTTTCTTGATTCTTATTTTAATTATATCGGTTTGGGTCTAACTCATACGCCAGCGCTATGCCATCTATTTTCAATTGGTTAAGTGGTTTTGGGACTTGACATGCGATTTTTGGGCTGAAATCGCAAAAAATAATTTGATTGGTTTTTTCGCTGCGCTGAAGGATGACAGGTAAGAAAGGGCAACAGCACGGCAAAAGGCAAATACAGGGGTTCTTCGCTGCGCTCAGAATGACGACAAAAACAGAACCACAACAGCAAAGGCAACAGCAACAGCAACAGCAAATGCAAATGCAAATGCAAATGCAAATACGGGGGTTCTTCGCTGCGCTCAGAATGACAACAGGAACAGACAACAGCAAAGGCAAAAGGCAACGCAAAAGCAAAAGCAAAAGCAAAAGCAAAAAAGGCAAAAGCGGGTCCTCCCGCTGCGCGGAAGGATGACAGATATAAAAGGGCTGAAGCAACAGCAGTGAGGAGAAAAAGGCAAGAAAAGCAAGAGCAGTGGAGGATGGGGCGCAATTTTCAAAAATAATTTTTGGAGTTGCGAACGATTGGGTAGGGGGAACGTCCATCCGGAAACACTTTATTTTCGCCTGGTGCCAAAGATTTGAAATCTGGTTCTAAAGATTTGAATCTGGCGCCGAAGGCACATGGATAAATTTCGAGGAAAAGAGGGATGTGCAATGACTGGATGGGCTGCGCGTAGAAAGCTGTTGCTGGCGATGGGATGGATGGCTGTTGCGGTCCCGATGTGGGGGCAGGATGCGGTGGCCGGCGGGAAGGCGCTGATGTACGACGCGGTTTCTATCAAGCCGAACAAGCCTGAAGGTGGCGACAGAATCTCGATTCGGATACAGACTGGGGGAGATCGATATTCGGCGTCCGGCGTTTCGTTGAAGGGGTTGATTCAGTATGCCTACAACCTGAAGATGGAAGACCAGATTTCAGGAGTGACGGGACCGGTGAGCAATGCGCGATTCGATATCGAGGCGAAGATCGATGAGGATACGGTCGCGGCGTTGAAGAAGCTTTCCAACGATGAATCCAATACACAGAGACGGCTGCTGATGCAGGGAATGCTGGCCGACCGGTTCAAGCTGAAGGTGCACCATGAGACAAAAGAGATGCCGATCTATTCGCTGGTGATTGCGAAGGGCGGTTTCAAGCTGAAAGACGCCGATCCGAACGATACCTATCCGAATGGATTTAAGGGGCTTGACGGGGCTTCACATGCAGGGATGATGAGGATCTCCAACGACACGCTGACAGCGCAGGCGATTCCGATATCGAACCTGGCGAACAATCTGTCGCTGCGACTGCACCGGCAGGTGGTGGATAACACTGGTTTGACGGGCAAATACGACATGACGCTGAAGTGGGCGCCGGATGAGAATCGCGGGGAGGCAGGGGCTGATGGATCGGCTGCAGACTCGGGGCCTTCGATCTTTACGGCTCTGCAGGAGCAACTGGGGTTAAAGCTGGAGCCGACGAAGGGGCCGGTGGAGACCATTGTTGTGGATCATGTAGAGATGCCCTCGGAGAATTAGGCAGAGGCAGGCTCGGGACTCTTAGCGGTGGCGTAGTAAGGCTTCGACGCGCTGGAGGTCTTCTTCGGTGTCGACGCCGATGGTGTCGTAGTTGGTGGGTTCGACGTAGATGTCGATGTTGTTTTCGAGGAAGCGGAGTTGTTCGAGCTTTTCGGTTTGTTCGAGGATGCTTGTGGGCAGGGCCGGAAAACGGTCGAGGGTTGCTTTGCGGTAGGCGTAGAGGCCGATGTGTTTCCAGTATTGCGGTGAGGTGCTGTCTCGGTCGTAGGGGATAGTCGCGCGGGAGAAGTAGAGGGCGCGGCCGTCGGTGGCGGTGACGACTTTGACCGCGTTCGGGTTGGTGATGTTCTCCGGGGTGCAGAGGACTTTGAGGGTGGAGACTTCGACATGTGGCTGTGCGAAGGGACGGAGGAGCGCAGTGAGGTGTTCGGGTTTGAGGAGGGGTTCGTCGCCCTGGATGTTGACGTAGATAGCGGCGGCGATTTGTTGGGCTACTGCGTGGACGCGGTCGGTGCCGCTGGGCAGGTCGGGTGAGGTGAGTTGGACAGGCCAGTTGTTTTCGTGGCAGAGGGCTGCTACTTCGCCGGAGTCGGTGGCGATGACGACGCTGTTGAGCTGGGGGCAGGCGCTGGCGGCCTCGAAGACCCAGGCAAGCATCGGTTTGCCTGCGATGGTGCGAAGGACTTTACGGGGCAGGCGGGTGGAGGCCAGACGCGCGGGAATGACTCCGAGGACTGTCGTGCGCGGAGTCTCCGCGGAGTTGGAGGCAGACTGGGAATCAGGCTGAGAATCAAGTATGATGGAAGCTGGCTGTGCCGTGGCGATGTCTCTTTCCTCGAGAGAGTTTTTTGTGCCGGCGTAACCCTTTTCGATACATCGGCGGCGTAGCTCAGATGGTTAGAGCGACGGACTCATAACCCGTAGGTCGGCAGTTCGATTCTGCCCGCCGCCACCAAAGTGTTAGTGCTGGTTTCCGGCCAACTGTTACGGTTCGAGAGTATCATTTTGAGTACGGGATGCGTCTAATCCGTACTGCCGGGGTGCCCCGGATGGAGTGGCTCTAACTATGCCTAAGATTTCGAAGATTCTGCTGCTCGCGGTGTCGGTGGTTCTGGTGGTTACGGTTTTTCTCGGTGTGAACTCGACTGGCGTCAATGCTGCGACCGAACCCCAGGATGGCGCTTACCGGCAGATCAATGTGTACAGCGAGGTTCTGCGGCATATCCAGACGGACTATGTGGAGCAGCCGAACATCAAGCTGGTGACCAATGGCGCGCTGCGCGGACTGCTGGAGTCACTGGATGCGGACTCGAGCTATCTGACGCCTGAGGATTACAAAGCGTATAAGGCGGACAAGGGCGGCAAGGCGCAGGTGGGAATCAACGTTTCAAAACGCTTTGGGTATGCGTCGGTGGTTTCGGTGGTTCCGGGAAGCCCGGCAGACAAGGCGAACCTCAGCGATGGCGACATTATTGAGGCGATTGGACCTGCAGATACGCGGGATATCTCGCTGGCGATGATTCAGTTGCTGCTGGAGGGACAGCCGGGTACGGACCTAACTCTTTCGGTGGTACGACAGTCTGCCCATAGGGCGGCTCCGGACAAGATTGTGATGACGCGGGTTGCGCCGTCGCTGGCGCCGGTTGGGGAGACGATGTATGAGAACTCGTCGATTCTTTATTTGAAGCCGGGGATTCTGGATCACGACCACGTGCAGCAGATTGAGACGAAGCTGAAGAGCATGCAGAAGGCGGGGAACAAGAAGATTCTGCTTGACCTGCGCGATGTTGCCGCAGGAGATATGACCGAGGCGACGCGGCTGGCGAACTTCTTTTTGAAGGACGGCACGATCGCGATACTGGAGGGGCAGAAGGTTGAGAAGCAGACGTTTACGGCAGATGCTGCGAAGGCTGTGAATCCGACGGCTCCGCTGGTGGTTCTGGTGAATCGTGGAACTGCTGGACCGGCTGAGCTGGCTGCGGCTGCACTGCTGGATAACAAGCGTGCTGACCTGGTGGGCGAGAAGACGTTTGGAGAAGGCGCTGAGCAGAAGACGTTTGAGCTGCCGGATGGCGCGGCGCTGATTCTTTCGATAGCGAAGTATGAGTCGCCCTCGGGTAAGAAGCTGCAGGATGAGGGGGTTACGCCGGGTATGGTGGTTGCGTCGAACCTTGACCAGGCTGGCGCAATCGACGAGGACGAGGCGGCGACTGAGAACCAGGTGACACCGGCCAAGCCGACTGTGACTGTGGATGAGCAGCTTTCGAAGGCGCTTGCCCTGCTAAAGAGCAAGGCTGCTTAGCTGTATTTTGGGCGTTGCCTGCAGTCTCTAAGACGATGGCGAACCGTGCTATTGTGAAAGGGCGTGCAGAGCCTATACAGCCGCGAAAACCGGCCGGTTGAAACGGAAGAGATGCCGCGGTGGAGACGGATTCTTCGCCGGGCTACGCTCAATGGGCCGGACTATCCAAGTCGCCGCATGGCACGGCGGGTCACGTTTTTTGCGCTGCTTGGGTTGTCTGCGGTTTTTGGAGCGCTGTGCGGGTTGATGCTGATCTATTCGATCGACCTGCCGCAGATGGACGACCTGGCGCGGTATCACCCCAACACGACAACTGAGTTGCTTGATGTCCACGGGAAGGCCTTCGGATCGTTTGCGCTGGAGCGCCGCGTGGTGTTACCGTATGCGGATTTTCCGCCGGTGCTGCGGCAGGCGATTATTTCGATCGAAGACAAGAGCTTTGAGCGCAACTGGGGCGTGAACCTGATTCGGGCCGTGGGGGCGGCTTACCGGGATCTGCATTCGAGTGGGAGGACGCAGGGCGCATCTACGTTGACGATGCAGCTTGCGCGGAATCTGTTTCTCTCGAATGAGAAGACCTATGGGCGGAAGATCCAGGAGGTTTTTCTCTCGGTACAGATTGAGCGGAGGTTTACCAAGCAGCAGATCTTCGAGCTTTATGCGAACCAGATCTACCTGGGGCATGGGACGTATGGGTTTGAGGCGGGATCGGAGTTTTACTTCAACAAGCATGTGAAGGATCTGCTGCTGCCGGAGGCTGCTCTGCTGGCGGCGCTGCCGAAGGGGCCGGAGGCTTACTCGCCGCTGAAGTATCCCGAGCGGGCGTTGCGACGGCGGAATCTTGTGATCAGTGAGATGCTGGGTGACGGCAAGATCACGGTCGCGCAGGCAAATGCGGCGACGGCGGCACCCCTTGGGCTGCATCTGGAGGCGCCGGCTAATAGTGTGGCTCCGTACTTCGTTGAAGAGGTGCGGCGGCAGTTGGAGAAGCAGTACGGCGTGGAACAGGTGCATGGCGCGGGGCTTCGCGTGTATACGACGCTTGACCTGGATCTGCAGCAGGTGGCGAATAAGGCTGTTTTGGACGGCACGGCGACTTATGAGAGGCGGCATGGGTGGAAGGGAAGGCTCGCGAATGTCGTGCTCGAGGGAGCGGATGTGGAGAGTTACCGGCATCCCGATTGGGTGCAACCGCTGGACAAGGGCATTTACGTTCACGGCGTGGTGACGACGGTGGCCGCGAAGAAGGTTGTGGTCAAGGTGGGCGTCCAGAAGCAGGCGGCGTTGACGCCAGACGACTGGAAGTGGACGCAGAACCAGGATGGCGATGGTTTTCTGCGGACGGGCGATGTGGTTTATTTGCGGATCGAGAGCAGTTTGCCGGACGGGACGCTGCATGCTTCGCTGCAACAGGACTCGGGTGCGCAGGCTTCGATGATGGCGGTGGACAATGCGACCGGAGATGTTCTGGCGATGGTCGGCGGCCGCGATTTTGAGTTGTCGCAGTTCAATCGGGCTACGCAGGCGCAGCGGCAGGTGGGGTCGTCGTTCAAACCGTATGTTTATACGACGGCGATTGAGAATGGCGCGAAACCTACGGACATCATTGTGGATGGGCCGGTCACGTTTTCGTCGGCCAGCGGTCCGTATACGCCGCATAACTACGAGCCGAACTACAAAGGGGCGATGACGCTGCTGGAAGCCTTTGCGGAGTCGAGAAACATTCCGGCGCTGAAGCTGGCGGCACGGTATGGGATTGGCAAGGTGATTGAGACCGCGCGGCGGTTTGGGGTGACGAGCAATCTTCCGCTGGCCCTGCCGGTGGCGATTGGAGCGGCGGATATTACGCTGGCGGAGCAGGTGGGGGCTTACAGCGTGTTTCCGAATGATGGAATACGGATTGAGCCGCGCTATATTCGCAAGGTGACTCAGGCGGATGGTCTGCCGCTGGATGAGGCTCCGGGTGAGGTGACGGAGGTCGTTTCAGTTGAGACGGCGCGTACGATGATGCAGTTCCTGCAGGCGGTGGTGCAGCATGGGACGGCTGCTTCGGCTTCCCAGTTGAAGCATCCTCTGGGCGGCAAGACGGGCACGACAAATGATTTCACGGATGCGTGGTTTATCGGGTTTTCGCCTTCGGTAACTTGCGGGACGTGGATTGGGTACGACGACCGGCAGTCGCTGGGCGAGAAGGAGACGGGCGCGCATGCCGCATTACCGATGTGGATGGATTTTATGCGGGTTGCGATTGCGAATAAGCCGAACGAGGCGTTTGCAACGGCGGGTGCTCCGCAGAAGAAGCTGGATGTGCCGTTGAGTCCTGCCGGTGTCGCTAAACCTGCGGAGCAATCCGTGGCGAAGACGGATGAGGCTGATCCAGATGCTCCGGAGGGTGGTGGGGAGACGCCGAAGCAGCCTGCTGCACCTGCCAGTGCTTCTCCTGTTGCTCCTTCGAATGGTTCTTCGCCTGCGGCGGCCCGGGCGATGGATAAGGCAGCTCCGGTTGTTACGGATGCTCCTGCTGCTCCTCATGCGGCGCCTGCGAAGCCTTTGCCGAGCGGCGACGGGAAGGGGCCTATTGTGCCAGCGAAGCCGGTTGACGATGGCCGGAGCGGGGTTTCGAAGCCACCGCCCGACACAAACTGAAGAAGCGTTTTGCCGTGGCGACGTCGCGGCCTATCTGTTCGCGCAGGGCTTCGGGGTTTGGCCAACGGATTTCGTCGCGCAGGCGGCGCAGGAATGTCAGAGTGAGCGGCGTTTGCTCGTCGAGAGCGATGGGGTGGAAGTTGAGCAGGTGGGATTCGACGGTGAAGGAGTCGGCTCCGAAGGTGGGACGGTTTCCGACATTGGTGACGGCGTCGAATGTTTCGCTGTGGGAGTTTTCGCCGATCGTCATCGAGGTGATGTAGACGCCGTTTGCGGGTAGCAGTTCGGCGTAGGGCGCGAGATTGATGGTGGGGACGGTGTAGCGCGTGCCGTAGCCGCGACCCGATGCGGGTGTGCCGGTGATTGCGAAGGGGGCGCCCAGGAACGCGCGGACGTGGGAGACGTCGCCGTTTGCGATGAGTTGCCGGATTGTGCTGGAAGAGATTGCCTGGCGGCGGATGGTTTGCGGCGCGTAGACGCGGACGCTGAAGCCCAGTTCGCGGCCGAGTGTTTCGAGACTCTCGATGCCAGCCTCCGCGTGATGGCCGAAGCGGAAGTTTTCGCCTTCATGGAGTTCGGTGACGTGCAGGGCCTGTTGCAGGATGCTGGTAGCGAAGGTACGGGCCGACATCTTCGAGAACTCTTCGGTGAAGGGCAGGACGAGTACGATATCGATTCCGGTTGAGGCGAGGAGCTGCAGCTTTTCGGCGAGCGGTGTGATGAGTGGCTGGCTCGATTCGGGCCGGATGACGCGCGCGGGATGCGGATCGAAGGTGATGGCGATCGATTGGATGCCGAGGGCGCGGGCGCGCGCGACGACCTCGGCGATCACCCAGCGGTGGCCGCGGTGCACACCGTCGAAGTTGCCGATGGTGGCGACGGAGGGGCCGAAGTCTGCGGGGATTTCGGCGAGTTGGCGGAGTATCTGCATCAGGCGATCTCGAAGTTGATCTGCTGGCCGTCGTAGGCCAGACGAATGTGGGGCGGGAGCGTGGCGTTGGTTGCGTCGTGATCGAGCTCGTGGCCCATGTGAGTGAAGAAAGCGCGTTTGGGTTTGATCTGCTCGACGATGGCAACAGATTTTTCGAGGTGCGAGTGACTGGGATGCGGATTGTGACGCAAGGCATCGACGATCAGGACGTCGAGATTGTTCAGAAAAGGCAGACTCACGTTGGGAATGTCGCTCATATCGGTGAGGTAGGCGGCGCTGCCGAAGCGATAGCCGGTGATCTCTTCCCGACCGTGAGTGACGGGGATTCGCTGGAAGCAGGCGCCGAAGAGTTCGGTTCCGGAGCCGGGGGTTGGATCGATGCGATGAATCTCGACTCGCGCGCTGGTCGGGTAACGGTCTTCCTTGCGAAAGGTGTACTCGAAGATGCGCTCGATGTTGCTGGCTGTGGCGTCGTCGGCGTAGATGGGGAGATCGTGTTTGGCTTGAAAGCTGAGTGGGCGGAGGTCGTCGAAGCCCATGATGTGATCGGCGTGGCCGTGGGTGTAGAGGACGGCGTCGACGCGGCGAATATCTTCGCGCAGGGCCTGGGCGTGGAAGTCGGGGCCTGTGTCGATGAGAACCGTGCGGCCGTTGTAGGCGAGACGGATGGATGGGCGCGTGCGGCGGTTGTGGGGGTCGGGCGAGGTGCAGACGGCGCAGTCGCAGCCGAGCGTCGGGACTCCCATTGAGGTGCCGGTGCCAAGGAAGGTGAGGGTAGCTTCCATCGATTAGCGGACGATCTTTGGACCCGAAGGACCAGTTGGGCCTGAACGTGCGGCAGCGGGGGCTTTGGCCGCGGCGGAACGGGCCAGGGCCTGCGTGATCTCGAGGAAGGCCATTCGCAGTTCAAAGAGCGCGCTGTCGAGGAGGCGAGCCTCGTCTGCGGAGAGGTTGCCTTTGGTCTTCTCTTCGAGCACGGCGAGCATATCGATGCTTTGGCGCGCGCCAAGGATGTCCACCTGCGGCTGCTGGCCTTCGCGGGTTGCGCCGCCGAGTTGCACAATTGCAGACATGTAGACGGACTGAACCAGCTGGTCGAAGTTCATTTCGGGCGGGTGGTCCATGCCGGGATTGGCTGAGCGAATGGCGGTGTCGAGCCGGTCTGCGGTCATCTCGTAGGCGCGGCGAGCCTGGTCATTTTGCTCGGCAGTGGGCGGGGGCGGAAGCTCCGGCTCAGGTGCGGTATCCGGTGGAGTGGCAGCTGTGGGGGATGGTTCCGTTGCTGCTGGAGCCGATGTGGCCGAAGCACGCTCTTCCCGCTCGGGTGAAGGGTCGGCGTCGGGGCGCAGCTCGCCGTCCATGGTGAACTTGCGGCGGTCGGTGACGACGAAGGGTTTGTTTTGTTCGGGCATGGTTACACTCTTTCCGATTCAGATGCGGCGCGCAGGGTTGGAGGTGCGGCAGGCGAGAAGGGAAGTGACACCGGGACGGCGACTCCCCCGGGGTAATGAATAGGGGTGCCTCGATCGAGGGCCTCACGGCGTACATAGCCAAGGGCAAGTTGTATGGGCTCGCCGTGATCGCCTAAAGGAATTGCGGCAACGCTGGTCAGTTCGCCGGCCGGTTTGCCGTCTGCTTCGAGCGGCGCACCCGATGCAGGCAAGTCTCCTTTGAGGAGGAAGCCGCTGAAGGTGCGATGAACGTTGCCACGGGAGCGGATGCGCTCGACGATCTCCTGACCGAGGTAGCAGCCTTTGTTGAAGTGGAGAGCGCGAGTTTGTCCGGTCTCCTGCGGGAGTTCGCGGGCCTTCTCGGTGTTGCGGATGTCGGTGCCGTAGAGCGGGGTGCCTTCGAGGATTCGCAGCCATTCAAGGCTTTGGGGTTCGCAGGGCGGGGCGCCGGCTTTTCGGAGTGTGCCGGCGAGTCTTTGGATGGTTTCGGAGTCCGTCCATAACTCGAACTTCAGCACCAAAGGACTGTAGGCATGGATGACGGTGATATTGGCGGCGTTCCACGCGATGGTTCGTGTTGTGAGGGGTTCGAGTCCTTCGACGTTGAGGCCGATCTGAGCGAGCAGGGAAGGTGCCTGTGGGCCGATGACTTCGAGGCCTGAACGAGTGCTCGCGATGTCAGCGAGCTCCACGTCGTCCATGATGATGAAATGTTCGAGGAACGCGATGAGGCCGGGTATCCGGGATGAAGCCGTTTCGAGCAAGAGAGCGGCCAATTCCGCAAAGACGGTAGCGTCGCCCTGGATGCGTCCCTGGGCGTTCAGGAAGAAGTTGTAGGCGCCTTCGCCGTCGTTCAACGGCTGGATTGCATTGGTGACCATGCCGTTGAGCCAGCGGACGCGATCCTCTCCGGTAACGCGGATCCACCCTGTTTGTTCCAGTTGCGCTACTGCTGCCGTCTGAAGCAGAGCGGCAAGCTGGGCGGCAGGACCGGATGTTGACCGGGTTGCAATCTCGGACTGTGCGGGAGGGGTCATGGCGAGCGATGCGAAAAACTCTCGTACACTTGATTATAGCGGTGGATTGAGAGGGATATGTTGGAGCGAAGAGTTGTTGGCGGAGGGAGAGGCTGGATGAGGTGGATTGCCGGCGTGGCCCTGTCTGCGGTGAGTTATGCGTGCCTTGCGGGGCAGACCGCAGCTCCTAATGCCGATCAGTCTGCGGGGCAGTCTGCCGCGCCAGCTACGACACAGGCTCCGATGACGAAGGAGCAGGCGAAGGAGCTCTTTCGCTCGGTCGATGAGATTCTCAGCTTTGCCAGCGCCGATACCAACCTGCCTATTGAGCATAAGGTGAAACGCAGGTTGATCTCGCGGGATGAAGTGACCCGCTATCTTCGAGGGAAGTTCGACGAGGATGAAGAGACGAAGCGGATGGAGCGCTCCGAGATTGTGCTGAAGAAGTTCGGCCTGCTCGATCGCGACTTTCACCTGGGTCCATTCCTTCTCTCTCTGCTGACGGAGCAGATCGCGGGGTTTTACGACAATAAGACGAAGACCGTGAATCTGCTGGACTGGATCGAGCCGGAAGACCAGAAGCCGGTGTTGGCACATGAGCTGACGCACGCCCTGCAGGACCAAAGGGTTGGGCTGATGAAATGGTCTTCGGTGAGTTTGAATGGGGCTTCGCACAACGTGCAGGAAGACAACCGTCATTTGCAGGTTGATGAGGCGGACACTGCCCGGAGTGCCGTTGCCGAGGGCCAGGCGATGGCTGTCTTTGTCGACTACACGCTGCGATCGAGCGGAAAGACGCTTGCGGATTCGCCGGAGATTATGGATCGGTTGAAGGACCAGGTGGCCGATACGAGCGGGTCTCCGGTGATGGCGCGGGCTCCGCTGCTATTGCAGGAATCGCTGATGTTTCCTTATACCGATGGATTGAACTTCGAGCAGGCGATTCTGGTGAAGGCGGGCAAGGAGGCTGCGTTTGCTGGAACCCTGGCCAATCCGCCGTCTTCGAGCTTCGAGATTATCCACCCTGAGGCGTATATGGCGCATGCTCCGGTGCCTGTGGTGCGGTTGCCGGATATTCATCCTCTGCTCGATGCTGATTACACACCGTACGATATCGGCGTGATGGGCGAGCTCGATGTGCGAATGCTGATTGAACTTTTTGGCGGCCACGAGATGGCCGATGCGCTCGCTCCGGCGTGGAATGGCGGTGCTTATTATGCCGCGCAACGAAAGTCGGCCGTGACCGCTGCTGAGAAGGAGTCGACGGCTTCGCTGGGATTAATCTACTACTCGCGATGGAAAAATCGAGACTCGGCGCGGTCGTTCCTGCACACTTATGCGGCGCAGATTCCGAGGAAATACTCCGATGTGCAGGAGCGGAAGGCGGATGAGACGGGAGATCAGGAACAGGTCTTTTCGACCAGCGAGGGCGATGTTCTGATCTCACTGTCTGGAACGGGTGTCTTCATCAGCGAAGGGTTTGATCTTGCGCTTGCACGGAAGCTGCGCAACCTGATCACCACCGCCCAACCTGAGGGGCCGATGCGCCAGGCGGCTGCTGGGCCGTTGCATGAGCCGACGCTCTCGATCGCGCGCGCGCTTGCCTCGTATGGCGCCGTGAACGCTGACGCGCTGCGACGATATACTTCCAGAGGGTCAACGATAACGGACAGCGTCCGCTAAGGGGAGCACAGAGTTTGAAGAAGGCAGAGATTGGCATTATTGGAGGCAGTGGCCTATACGCCATGCCTGGGCTTACCAACGTGAGTGAAGAACGCGTGGCAACACCATTCGGGGACCCCTCCGATGCGTTTGTTCTGGGCGAGCTTGAGGGCCGCCGGGTGGCGTTTCTCGCAAGACATGGCAGAGGCCATCGAATCCTGCCGAGCGAGCTGAACTTCCGCGCGAATATCTTTGCGATGAAGATCCTGGGGGTTGAGCGGATACTCTCCGTCTCGGCTGTCGGTTCGCTGAAAGAGGAGCATAAACCGACTGACTTCGTTATCGCCGATCAGTTTATCGACCGCACCTATGCGCGGGTCTCAACTTTTTTTGGCGACGGCATTGTGGCGCATGTGGGATTTGGCGATCCTGTGTGCGCGACGGTGGCCTCGGTCTTCAAAAAAGCTTGCGACGCTGTAGGGGTGGTGAGCAAGAACGGTGGAACCTACGTGTGCATGGAGGGGCCGCAGTTCTCAACTCGCGCAGAGTCGAATCTGTATCGCAGCTGGGGAGCGGACGTGATCGGAATGACCAACCTGCAGGAGGCGAAGCTGGCCCGCGAGGCTGAGATCTGCTATGCCACGATGGCGATGGTCACCGACTACGACTGCTGGCGGGAAGGCCATGACGACGTCACCATCGAGCAGGTGATCGCTGTTGTGCATCAGAATGCCGATAGCGCAGCCAAGGTTGTGCGCTCTGCCGTTGCTGCGATGCCGGCAGAAAAAAGCTGCGGCTGCGGCGATGCGCTCAAGTACGCCATTCTGACGGACCGCAAGGCGATTCCTGCCGAGACACGGAAGAAGCTTTCAGTTCTGCTGGATAAATATTTTGAATAGATTTTCTTCATGGATTTGTATCTTGGTTAGTTACAAATTGAATTATTGTATGCAAAGGAGTTTATGGCAATTCTCGTTGTAGGTTCGGTTGCGTTCGATAGCATTGAAACCCCACACGGCAAGGTAGACCACTGTCTTGGCGGCGCGGCGACGCACTTCGCCCTTGCGGCAAGTTACTTCACGCCCGTCCGTGTGATTGCGGTCGTTGGAAAGGACTTCACTGCGGAGCATGAGGCGGTTCTGACGCGGCGCGGCATCGATACGCGGGGCATCGAGCGCTCGAACGGGCTCAGCTTTCACTGGACCGGGTCTTACTCGGGCAATATGGATGAGGCGAAGACGCTGGGAACCGATTTGAATGTCTTCGAGACCTTCGAGCCGAAGATTCCAGATTCCTACAAGGACAGCGAGTATCTCTTTCTTGCGAACATCGATCCCGTACTGCAGGCACGGGTCCGCAGCCAGATGTCGAATGCTCGGATGGTGTGCGGGGACACGATGAACTACTGGATTGCCGATCACGCGGCGAATCTTGCCAAGGTCCTGCGGGAGCTCGATGTGTTGCTGATCAATGATGGCGAGGCACGTATGCTGGCAGGCGAGCGGAACCTTGTGCTTGCTGCGCAGAAGGTGTTAAGTATGGGGCCGAAGACGTTGGTGGTTAAGCACGGCGAGTACGGCGCTACTGCGTTCTTCGGAGAGCGGTCGTTTTCCGGAACCAAGTTGTCACTGCCGTTTCGCGCACCGGCGCTTCCGCTGGCGGAGGTCGTCGATCCCACGGGCGCGGGCGATTCGTTTGCGGGAGGTTTTTATGGCTATCTTGCATCGCAGCCTGAACTGACGCCCGCGGTCTTTCGCACGGCGATGTTTTACGGCGGGGTGATGGGCTCCTTTGCGGTCGAACGCTTTGGTACGGAACGCCTACAGAACGTAACGCAACAGGAGATTGACGAACGCTTCAAATTATTCCGGGAGATCTCGCACCTTGAGCATCCGCGCGACTAGATCGTCGAGAGGCCGCAGGCCGGGGGGAGCGGCCAATGCTGTTCCTGCGGCCGTTCCGGCGAACCCCGATGAGGTACGGCCGGCATCACGCGAGGACATCTTGCCGTTTGCGCTGGCGTCGGTTCTGCTTTCGCTGATCGCGTTGATGATCTCTTTTTCGCGTGGCTATCTCTTGTTGTATGGCGACGCAGTGGCGCATTTGGGGATTGCGCGGCGTATTCTGGACTCGCGCAACCCTGGACTGATTCAGCTTGGCGGAGTGTGGCTGCCGCTTCCCCATTTGTTGATGCTTCCGTTCGTGCAGAAGCTGGAGTGGTGGCAAAACGGGCTCGCTGGGGCCTGGCTTTCACTGCTCTGCTACATCGCGAGCGTTGCAGGATTTTACCGGCTGGCGCGGTATCTGCTGGTGCCGCGCTGGGCCGTTGCGGCGGCCTTGTTTTATGCGCTGAACCCCAGCCTGTTGTATCTGGCAACGACGGCGATGACGGAGCCGCTCTTTCTCGCTCTCGTGATCTGGATGACGCTGCTTACCGTTGAGTGCGTTGCTGCGATTCATGCGGCGCGTCCGGCGGTCGTCGCCCGGCGCTTGACGCTCATTGGGATTTTTATTCTGGCAGCGGTCTATACGCGGTACGATGGCTGGGTTCTTGGAGCAATCGTGTGGTGCGTCCTTACGTTTACGCTGTGGCGCAAGCGCGATGTGTGGCGGAAGGTTGCTCCCTCGTTCGTTTTGTTCACGCTGCTTGCGATTGTGGGGCCGCTCGGCTGGCTGGCGTTCAACCAGCACTTCTTCCACGACCCATTGGATTTTCTCCGTGGTCCCTATTCGGCTTCTGCTATTGAAAAGAAGACCTCGGCGCCTGGGTCGGAGCACTATCACGGTTGGCACAGTCCCTTCTGGGCGCTGGTTTACTACACTCGCACAGCGCAGTTGGATGCGGCTTTCTGGGAGACCGGCTTTCTGGTGATGACTGCCGCAATTGGCGGCTTGGCGATTGCCATTCGGCGCAGACTGGCGTTGCCGGCAATTCTACTTTGGACGCCGCTTCCGTTTTATGTTTACTCGGTGGCGTATGGCTCGGTGCCGATCTTTATTCCGCAGCTATGGCCGCACTCTTATTACAACTCTCGCTATGGGATGGAGATGCTTCCGGCGCTCGCACTGTTTGGCATGATTGCCGTCGAATGGATTGAGAGTCGATGGAGTCAATCCCAGCCGCTCGCGAAGAGGGTGATGCAGCCGATTTTGCTGCTTCTCATTGCGTTGAATACGGTGGGCATCATGTATTCCACTCCGCTCGTGTTGAAAGAGGCAATGGTCAATTCGACTACGCGGGTTGCGTTTGAGGGTGCGATTGCCCGTCAGTTACGGACTCTTCCTGCGGGGTCGAGCATTCTGATGTACAACTCGGACCATGTGGGCGCGTTGCAGGTTGCGGGGATTCCGCTGCGACAGACCGTCAACGAGGGAGATTACGACAGCTTTCACGCTGCTCTTGCCGCGCCTGCCGATCATGCTGCGTATGTCGTCGCAATCGCCGGCGATCAGGTGTCGGCGGCCGTTGCGGCGCATCCCGAAGGCCTTACCGAACTGACGATTTTGTGTACCAGCGGCCAGCCCTGCGCCCGTATTTACAGGTCAGACCGCGTGGCTCCTGCGCCACCGGGCAGGTGAGGCACAATAGAGGAATGATGCCTTTCGTCAAAGCGCATGCTTGCGGCAATGACTTTCTTATCATGGAAGAAACGCTGGCCGGCCGGCGGCATGCCGATCTTGCGCGCAAACTCTGCGCAAGAAACACGAGCATTGGCGCCGACGGGATTGAGTTTCTGGAACGCAAGGCGAACGGAGATTTTTTTCTGCGGCTGTTCAATGCGGATGGCAGTGAAGCGGAACTCTCGGGAAATGGAACGCGCTGCGTGGCTGCGTGGCTGGCCAGCAGCGAGGGGAGACAGAGTGTCGAGTTGGGAACTCACGGCGGTCTGCGCGCTTGCCGGGTGATGGAGGCTGCCGATCCGCTTTACTTGATTGAGAGCGAGATGGGCGTTCCCCGCGTGATGCCGCGCACGATCGAACTGCCTGGAACCGGCAATGTGGCTGGCGCGATGGTCAACGTTGGGAATCCGCACTTCGTTCTTTTTGCCGACAACGACGACTTCAGCGCGCACGGACTTGGCTGGCAGGAGCTTGGAGCGAAGATTAGCGTCAGCCCGCTCTTCCCGCACGGGACCAACGTTGAGTTTGTTCGCGTACTGTCCTCGTCGGAGATAGCGTTCCGCATCTTTGAGCGCGGGTGTGGGCCGACTACCTCCTCCGGCACGGGCACATGCGCCTCTTCTGCTGCTGCGATGGCGCTGCGTGGTGTCGATCGCGAGCTTACCGCTACGGCCGAGGGCGGAGCGCAACGAACGGCCTGGCCTGCAAATGATGCGGTGATGCTGCTTACGGGACCGGCTGAGATTATCTGCTGTGGGGAGATTGCGGGTCTGTGACGAATTCATTGAAACCTGCAATTAAGCCACGGGGGCTGCGTCCGGGCGCGACTCTTGCGATTCTTTCGCCGGCGAGCACGCCGAAGGCTGACCTTGTGCATGGAGGGATCGCTCATTTGCAAGCGCTTGGCTACAAGACGGTTCTTGGTGGGCATGCGCTCGACAGAGGTCCACTGTATTACGCGGGGACGATCGAAGATCGTCTGGCCGATCTGCACTCAGCCTTTGCGGATACAGCGGTTGATGGCATTGTCTGTGCACGCGGGGGATGGGGTTCCGCGGAGCTGCTTCCCTATCTCGATGCTGCGCTGATTCGTGCCAATCCCAAGGTGTTTGTGGGATACAGCGATCACACGTCGCTTCATTGCTGGTTGCGCACCGAGGCAAATCTTGTCACGTTTTATGGGCCGATGGTGGCTGCGGATTTTTCGCGCGATGATGGCGTCGATTTGAAAAGTTGGAGTCACAGTCTCCAGGGTGATAGTTCGTGGTCGCTTGGAGATGGGGATGGCCTTCGCGTCCTTAGGCCTGGCGTAGCGCGCGGTCTATTGAATGGCGGCTGTATCTCAATTTTTGTTGAGGCGCTCGGCACGCCGTATGCTCCGCGGATTGAGAGCGACAGTATTCTTTTCCTCGAAGATATTGGCACGAAGCCTTACCAGTGGGACCGGATGCTGCTTCACCTCAAGTATTCCGGATTGCTGGAGAAGGTGACCGGAATTGTCTTTGGCGACATGCGGCAGTGCATCACGGCTGAAGAGGAGGAGTATCTCGATCGCGCTATTCTTCATTCGCTTCGTGATTTTGAAGGACCGATCGCCATCGGACTACGCAGCGGGCATGTAGGAGCTTCCAATGTTACGCTGCCGCTGGGGGTTGCGGCTTCGCTTGATCTGAGCGAGACCGGGAATCCGCGAATGCACCTTCTCGAAGCTGCGGTAACGGTTTAGCCTTGAGCTTCTGAGTTATGCAAAATTCCAAACATATTCATCTGATCGGGATCTGCGGCACCGCGATGGCATCTCTTGCGGGCATGTTACAGCTTCAGGGACATCGGGTTACGGGCTCGGATACCGCCGCCTATCCACCGATGAGCGATCTGCTGACCAGTCTCGGCATACCGATTCGCGAGCCTTACGCGGAGAGGAATCTCGACCCGCGTCCGGATCTGGTGGTTGTCGGGAATGCTATTTCGCGCGGCAATGTTGAGCTTGAATACGTGCTTGATGCGCGGATTCCGTTTTGCTCCATGGCGGCGATTCTGCATGATGAGTTTCTCCCGGGACGCGAATCCCTGGTAGTCGCCGGGACTCATGGAAAGACCACGACGACGAGCATGCTTGCGTGGATCTACGAGGTTGCATCGCGGAAGAATCCTGCTCTTGCACCCTCTTTTCTCATCGGCGGCGTCGCGGAGAACTTCGGCACCAGCTTTATGGTGCGCTCCACGCGGCCGTTTCTTCTGGAAGGCGATGAGTACGATACCGCCTTTTTCGACAAGGGCCCTAAGTTTCTGCACTACTTTCCCGATGCGATCATTCTGACGCATGTCGAGTTCGATCATGCCGATATCTACGCGGATATTGATGCAGTCAAGACGGCTTTCAAGCGGCTTGTGAATCTGGTTCCACGCCGAGGCCGCATTGTTGCCTTTGGCGATAGCGACAATGTGAAGGAATGCGTTGCGAAGGCTTTCTGTACGGTCGAAAAGTATGGGTTCGGCTCGGATTGTCACTGGCGTGTGTCGAATCTGCGCCACGAAGGATCGTCGACACGATGGACGTTGTCTTGCGGAGGCTCTTCGTTTGCGGAACTCACGCTGCCAATGGCGGGTGAGCACAATGCTCTGAACGCTACGGCAACGGCGGCTCTTGCTGCAGGGCAGGGTGTGGCGATCGAGGCCATTGTCGAGGCGTTGGCGACCTTCAAGAGTGTGAAGCGCAGGCTTGAGGTTCGCGCTGTGGTCAACGGAGTTACGATCATCGATGACTTTGCACATCATCCCACGGCGATTCGCGAGACGCTGCGTGCTCTGCGTGAGTCTTATACGGGGCGTCGCATCTGGGCGGTTCTTGAGCCACGCTCGAATACATTGCGGCGAAATGTTTTTGAGGGCGAACTTGTCGAGAGTCTGGCTCTTGCCGACCGGGTCGTGGTGGCTGCGGTGTTCAAGTCGGAGAGTATTGCCCCGGCAGAGCGGCTGCATCCTGAACAGGTGGTTGCGGCTCTAAATGCGCGAGGAACACCGGCTGCGCTCTTCGCGGATGCCGATGCGATTGTGGAAGGAATTGTGTCCGAGTTGAAGGCCGGAGACGTGGTTGCGATTCTGTCGAACGGCGGCTTCGGCAACATCTATCAGAAATTACCTGCGGCAATTGCGGCTCGAACCACGATCACGTAAAGAGCCCGATCTGCAGGCGTACATGCGACTGCGGTATGCTCGAAAGTGGTATGTTTGCGACCTTCAAGATGCTTTTTGTCTATCTCGCGCTGGGTTCTGTAGCGGGGATTATCGGTATTCCGTATTCGCTGATGGTGGGGGATATCAACCTTCTTTACCGCGTGGCAATGTGGATTACGAACTCTGGTGTACGGGCTGCCGGCATCAGGATTGAGATGACCGGGTTGGAGAACGTTCCGGCGGGGCGCAGTTGTATCTTCATGAGCAATCATGTCTCGAACCTCGATCCGCCGGTTGAGCTTCCGATGTTGCCGGGCCGCAGTTCGGTGTTGCTGAAGAAAGAGTTGATGAGCATTCCGATTCTGGGGCGGGCGATGCGCATGGGGCAGTTTGTGCCGGTGGAACGTGGCAATCGCCGGGACGCGGCCAAGGCCAGCGTTGAAGCGGCTGCGGACGCGCTGCGGTCAGGGCTGCACATTCTTGTTTATCCCGAGGGGACCCGCTCGAAAGATGGGCGGCTTTCGACGTTCAAGAAGGGGCCGTTCTTTCTTGCAGAACAGACGCAGGCGCCGATTGTTCCGATCGCGATCTCAGGCACGCAGACGATGATGCACAAGGGAAGCAGCGCGATCAAGCCTGGGCTGACTCGGATGCAATTGCTTCCGGTCATTGAGCCGTCACGATACGAGACGCGCGAGGAGTTGATAGAGGCAGTTAGGAACGCTATCGCCGACGCGCTGCCGGCGGAGATGAAGCCGGCGGCTATTTGACGATCGCGTTATTGTAGCCGTCGGTCTGAAGGCGAAGGCGCATGGCGTCGGCGTCTTTTTTGGAAAATGGGCCGATCTGCACGTGGAAGAGCTTGTCCTGCGGCTCCCGCCGGATGGCTACGGTATAGCCGCGACGTTTGAGATCGACGGCCACTACATCGGCGTCTTCCTGATGCGACATCGCCGCGACCTGCACCACGGAGGAACCGGGTGAGGGTGCAGGTGCGGAGACAAGGATCGCTGCCGGCGGCTTTGCGGGTGAGTTTGGCGGCGGTTGGGGGATCGCGTCGGGACGAGAAGCCGCAGCGGCTGGCTTGGCCGTGTCGGCGGGGGAGACTGCCGGATTGTCTTCCGGCGTGCTGTCAGGCGAGTCGGTGGGCGCTGTTTCGGACAGAGTTGCAGCGGATTGTTTCCCTGCTGCGGGACTGCCTGGCGCCGGTTTGGGGGTGCTGGCATCGGTCCTGGTCGTTAGTTCGGCGGGGTTGATCGTGGCCTGTGCCGAACGCCTGCCCATGGAGTAGCCAAAGCCAAAGAAGCCCGCGCAGAGTATCGCGAGAACGAAGAAGATGCCAAGGATGGTGGTGGTTCCCAGGGATATCTCGCGGTCCTGTCCGGCTGCTTCAGGAAGATCGCGGAGATCGTGATCGGTTTCGTATCGAGTTGGCACGGTTAGACCTTCTTCTCCAGCGATGAATCCGGAGTGAATGTCTTATTGAACAGGTTTATGAGCTCCATGGGGAGAGGAAAGACGATGGTGGTATTTTTCTCGACACCTATCTCGGTCAGGGTCTGGAGATAGCGGAGCTGGAGGGTCATGGGCTGCGTCGCCATAAGCCGAGCTGCATCAACGAGTTTGGCGGCGGCGTTGAATTCGCCTTCTGCGTGGATGATTTTGGCTCGTGCTTCGCGCTCAGCCTCGGCCTGTTTGGCCATGGCGCGGAGCATGGACTCCGGCATATCGACCTGCTTGACCTCGACGGAGATGACTTTGACGCCGAAGGGAGCGGTGTGACCGTCGATGATGGTCTGGATGCGGAGGTTGAGGTCTTCGCGATGGGCAAGGAGCTCGTCGAGATTGACCTCTCCCAACACAGAACGCAAAGTTGTTTGGGCAAATTGAGAGGTCTGGTAGATGTAGTTGGCTACCTCGATGACGGCCCTGGTGGGGTCGACGACGCGGAGAGTGATGACCGCATTGACTTTGAGGGTGACGTTATCGCGGGTGATGACATCCTGCGGGGGAACTTCCATTGCTTCCTGGCGCAGGCTGATGCGAACGATCTGGTCGAGGGGGCGGAAGACCCAGATGACGCCGGGGCCTTTTGCCGCCTCTTTCACGCGTCCCAGGCGAAAGATTACGCCTCGCTCATACTCTTTCAGGATGTTGAGGGCGTTGACCAGGTAGAGGACGACGATAACGACGGCGAAGAGGAGCGGAAGAGACATCATGAGTTTAACCTCTGTGGCAACGGGCTGCAGCCACCGCTGCGATTGTAAAGCAGTTGCAGCGGCGTAGCTGTCGCCGGTTTAGAAACGGAGGAAGAAACCGAACCCTGGCTCGAAGGTTGTGGTGTGTTGCTGGATGGTCAGGTAGTTCGTTTCAAAGTCAGGCGCCTTGAAGAAGACCTGGCGATACTGCGCGCGAATGCCGAAGTGGGGAGACAGGACGGTCGTCTCCACTCCGACCGAAAAGTAGTAGGCTGCGCGTGCTTGTTTGGGCAGGCCCTCGCCACCGCCGGGAGTGGGCCGGAAGGCAATTGTGCCGAGGCCGGCGGAGGCGAAAGGGGTCACTCCGAAGTACTGCTTGCGGGCGTGGGCGACGTATCCCAGGGTGTACTCGCTTGCGTTCTGTTGGACGCCGGTGGTTGGCTGCGCTCCGAAGGGAGTAAAGGTGTCGACATATCGTGCATAGCTGTAATTTCCCTCAAAGCCGACGAAAGGGGAGGCGACATAACGAAGGGTGACTACGGCTCCGGCGGTGTTGCCTGGGCTGAGATTAACCGTTGTCGGCACGGCGTTGACGATTGCCGTTCCACTTGAACTTTGATTGAAGACGCCGACGCCGGTGATGCCAAGATCGACGTGATCCAGGAACAGGTTGAGGGGTGTTTCCGGCTGGGTAGTCTGCGCTTTCGCGGTCGATCCGGCGGCTGTGAGCAACAGGCAAAACAAAACACTTCGGACACACGACGAGCGAGACACATTCAACATCAAGACAAAACCCCTTTTTCGGAAAACTACCGTCCCTTTAGTCTACTCTGGCTTGGACGTTTGGCGGCCTTCCCACGGTAGATCAGACGGTATCCTGTGTGGGCTCTACGATTAATACGAGGCCTTCTACGCTGCGGACAGAGACAGGCGATCCTGCGGCAAGTGAGGCTTGTCCACGCAGGGAGGCCTGCCAGAGTTCGCCGCGGATCTCGACCTGGCCGGTGGGATTGAGCGGAGTGCGGGCGATGGCGGTGCCGCCAATCATCGCCTGGGGTCCGGTGAGGACCTTGCCGCGTCGGGCACGGAGGGCGATCCAGGCAAGACCGAAGGTGATTGCGCCGAAGCCCAGTCCTGCTCCCACGGCGGTGGCTGTGTGAACGCGCAACTCGGGAATCGGGCCATCGACAAGCGTGGCGAGGCCGAAGACCAGCGAAACAATACCCGCCAGCGCGAGTACGCCGTGGCTGCCGTACTTTGCCTCCAGTACCATCAGGACGAACGCCGCCAGCAGCAACACAACCGAAGTATGCCGGATAGGAAGAAGGTTCAGGCCGAAGAGGCTGAGAAGAACGAGGAGCGTGCCGATGGAACCGGGTACGACGGTGCCGGGGACGTTGAACTCGAGGTAGATAAGCAGGCCCCCGAGGACAAGAAGGAGAACGGCGATGTCGGGGTTCGTGAGCTTGCTGAGCAGACGCTCGCGCAGGGATGGGGAAATGATGACGATCTCCGCTCCCTGGAGATGCAGGGTCTGGGTTGTTCCGTCGAAGCGATGGATCTGGCGGCCGTCGAGGGAGTTGAGCAGGGAGTTATCGTCGGCCGATTCGAGGTCGATCAGTTTGAGCTTGAGGGCTTCGTCGTCGCTGTAGGATTTGGAGTTGCGGACGGCGTCCTCGGCGGCATCCACATTGCGTCCGCGCCGGGTGGTGTAGGAGCGGAGGAACGCTGCGGCGTCGTTCTCGATCTTCTCCTTGAGGATTGGATCCATCTGGCCGCCCTCGACGATGGGGTGAGCCGCTCCGGCGTTGGTCCCGGGAGCCATCGCGGCGATGTCGGCGGCTTCGAGAAGGAAAAAGCCTGCGGAGCCTGCGCGACTGCCGGTCGGAGAGATGAAGATGGCCACAGGGACGGGGGAGTTTTCAATGGCCTGGACCATGACGCGGGTGGATTCCAGCAGGCCGCCGGGTGTTCCCATGGAGATGAGAACCAGTTGCGCGTGCAGCCGGGCAGCCTCCTGCAGTCCGCGTTGGAGGTAATCGGCGGTGATGGGCTGAATGGTGTCGTGGAGGGTCAGTTTGACGACGACGTTCGGTGAAGCGGTGTTGGCAGAGAGCGTTGCGGGGCGCAGACAGAGTAGCGTGAGGAGCAAGAGAAGCGCGGTTTTGAGAGTGGTTCTCATCGGAAGGTCTGTCCGCGCGCTTCGAGGGCTTGCCGCATGCCCTGGGCTGCCGAGTCTTTTGGATTGAGTTGCAGGGCTTTGATGACGTTGGAGGCTGAGGAGTCTGTCTGGTTCGCCTGCAGGTCGAGGCGCGCGAGCACGAGATAGGCGGGGACGTTGGGATGGAGGTTCAGCGAGGTCTGAGCCTCGGTTCGGGCCTCGGTTGGGCTGCCGCTGCGTTCGCGCACCTGGGCGAGACCGGCGTGGGCATCGGCGCTGGTGGCGTCGGCTGCGATGGCGGCCTGAAACTCTTGTTCTGCTTCGGGGATGAGGCCCTGGGCGAGGTAGTCATGCCCTAGCTGGGTATATTGCACGGCTTGCTCTGCCGGGGGAAGTGTAGCCATGCGCATCGCGCGCATCTGGTCGAGTTGGAAGGCCGCTTGGCGGAAGGATGCCTCGGAGTAAGTACGGCGGATTCGTTCGAGTGGAGAGAAGTCCGACGAGGACGCTGCGGTTGTGCCGGGCTTTGCGACGAGGGCGATGTGCTTTCCGGCGCTGATGCTTGCCTTCAGCTCCACGGCTTCGGCGTCGGATGGGCGCAGTTTGAGTGTCGTGTCGACTTCGGGGAGCGCTCGGGCAAAGTCTCCCCGGCGGAGCATCGCAACGGCGAGGTTGTAGTGGTAGTCGGCGTCGTTGGGATCGGCAGTGGAAGCGCGCTGGAAGAGTGCAACGGCATCGTGTCCCTGGCGGCTGGAAGCGACGGCCTGGTTGTTCACGACTTCGGGCAGTGGAAGTCTGCTGGCGACAAAGGCGAAGGCTGACTCGGCTTCGGCGTATTTGGCAGTGTTGAAGCGGGCAAGTCCGATGTAAAAGTTCGCTTCGAGAGCGCGGCGGTCGGTTTGCGGGATCCTGGCCAGGGTCGCCGCAGCTTGCTCATAGTCGCGCTGTGCGAATTGAGCCTGGCCCAGGGCAAGGAGAGCCGCGGGGTAGTCGGGCGTGTCCTGAACGGCCATCTGAAGGCGCTTGATTCGCTCTTCGGATGTCGTTGCCGCCGTGCCCCGGATGTAATTTTCGAAGGCGCTCAGCCGGACGCCGCCAGAGGCTGCGAGGAAGGTCTGTTCGGCGACGTTGAAGTGGGGATCGATCTGGCGGGCGACCTTCCAGGCGATGGCGTTTTCTACATCGAAGAGGCGAGGAAGCTCCGCGGAGTCGGCGAGCGGCTGGGATAGCTGAAGCTTATTGACCTCGAGGACCTGCGCCTGGACCGCAATGCGGCCGTCGCTCACGGTGTAGCTGCCTACGATGACGAAGTTGGCGTCGAGAGTTTCGGCGATGCGAATCGTGGTGGCGCGAGAGGGTTTGAAGTCGACGGGAAGACCGAGGTGATCGAGGGCGTACTGGCGGTCGTCGCGGGAGATGGTCAGGAAGCCGGCAGAGGTCAGGCGCTGGTTGAGCGTGTCGGGAAAGGAGTCGCCGATCCACGCGAGGTTGGCCTGACCGGTGCGATTGTCGAAGGGAAGGACGAGGACGAGGCGGTCGCTGCTGTCGGACGCTTGGGAGGATTGTGAAAGCGCGGGAAGAACGCACAGAAGCAGGAGAGCAAACCACGGCAAAGACGACTGTCGCAGAAGCCGGCGAAGCTGAGTACGCCTTGTCACAGTACAAGTATAGAAGGTCATTGCCACTCCGGATGCAGCGCGGCTTCGACGATGCGCGGGAAGTGGATGACCGCGGCCCACTCGCCTTTGCGCTGTGCCTGCCAGACGACGTCTCCGTGGAGGAGGGTTGCGGCTTCGGCAGGGGAGAGATCGCGGTGAAAGTCGAAGTACTTTGCGTCTGAGGACTCGTTGCCGCGGGCGAGGTTGACCTGGTCTGCGGGCGGCTCCCACTTGGTGGAGAAGATGAGGGCGGTGTCGTAGCTTCCGGGGTCGGCTGCTGCCTTCTGGATCTGGTCGAGGGCGAAGTTCTCGATGGGAGTGGTTTTGACAGGGTGGTTGGTGTAGCCGAGTTCAGGGCGGTTGAGTTCAGCGGTGGCGGGCCATGCGGTGAGAACAGTTGCCTGCGGATAATGCTGGTCGATGTAGCGGACGGCGCGCTGGTGCAGGACGACCATGTCGCGGTAGGTGAGGTTGTCCTCGGGGGCGAAGGCGTAGGGCGGGTTGATCCAGATGCCTGCGAGGAACGCCGCGGAACTCAGTGCGGCGAGGGCCCACCATTGGCGGAGATGCCTGTGCCATGCCGCGACGCAGAGCAGCAGGATGAGCGGATACATCGGCAGCAGATAGCGCGTGAGCAGCGCGCCGCCGAGGATGGAGTAAGCGATCCAGTTGGCGAGGAGGACGACGGCGATGGCTTTGAGCTGTGGCTTTGGGATGCTCGGCGGTGCTGTCGGCGAGACAGGGATGAAGAGTACCGCTATGGCGCACACGACGGGGACAAACATGTTCATGTGGGTCGTCAGGTGGAGGAGACGATGCCAGAGTGCAAGCCCGATGCGATAGGCGTCGAGGTTTGCGGTTGCGTTGTAGCGAAGAAACTCGGGATTGCCGAAGACGAAGCCGGTTTTGTGGCGGTGATACGCATACCAGAGGGCGAGCGGAAGGACCGGGGAGGCGAGCGCGAGGGTCCACATGAGGTGGCTTCGTCTCAGGATTGCGTTGCTGCGCGTGCGGAGAAGCTGGATTGCTTCCCACAGGGCAAGAGCCATGGGCGTGATGATCGCAGTCTCTTTGGAGAGAGCGGCGAGAGAGAACATCAGCGCGGCGAGGAGCACATTTTTGTTGCTTGCCGATTTACTTGGGTCGAGGTAGAAGGCGAGTCCCCAGAGCGTGAACGCGGCGGCGAAGATGTCGGCGTGCGCGAGTGTGCTTTGCGCGAACCAGACCGGATAAATTGCGGTGAGGACGACGGTAGTTGCAGCTACTGCGGTGGTGGTTAGATTTTTTGCGAGTTTAAAGACACCTAGGAATGCCGCGGCTGCAACCAGGCAGACAAGCGTGCGGGTCCCGCTGACGACGTATCCGGAGAGATGCCACCAGGCAGCTAAGAGGATGGAAGGGAGGGGTGGATGGGCGTTGGTCGTAGTGGTCTGGGGGATGAGCGTACCGGTGCGGAAGAAGTCCCACGCGGCGGGGATGTAGTAGCCTGCCTCGTCCCAGAAGTAGGGAAGCCGCAGAAGCCGGAAGTGGGAGAGATAGACGGCGACGAAGAAGAGCGGATAGAGCATCCAGAGAGGGATGTCGCTGGCCGATTGCGCGGGGTCTTTTCCTGCTCGCGTTAGGAGGCTCACGCTTTAGTTGACTGGGCCGCCGGAGTGGGGGAGCTGCTCGAGGGTGATAGCGCCGAAGGTCTGCTCGTATTGGGCAAGGTTGTGGCCGAGGATGTTCCAGAGAGCCTTGGCCTGCTGGGGGCTGAGGTAGATGCCCTGGAAGTTCGCGACGTTGAGTTCCTGGGGGTTCTGCTGGGCCATGGTGCCGAAGACGAGGAAGAAGTCCCAGACGCTCATGCGGACCTGGACGCTGTTGGCGTAGCCGTCGCGGTAATCCGGGGTGTTGGTGAGCTTGACTGTGGGCTGGTCGGTTTCCTGGGTGGACTTCTGCTGGGCCATCGGGTCTTCTTTCGGATCTTTTGAATTGGGTTAGAAGGTTCTGGTGCGGGAGAAGGGACTCGAACCCCCACGAGAATCAGTTTCTCAGGAAACTACGCAAAGGTCGAGGGCCGGAAACGCGCCTGGGAACCCATCTGCGCCATTGGCGCCCGGTAGATGCCCAGAGGAAATGTGCAGTCGAAGACTGCCGATTTATTCCGTGGTGGCGAGATCGACGGCGAGATCGCTCAAGTGACCTGCTCCGAGGGAGGTCGTCGTTGTCCGATGTTCCGGGCACCCTCAAGTAAGATTTCGTGAAACCCCACCAACAACCCAAACCACCAGCCCCCACCGGGCTAAGCAGTGTTGACTATATCGCAGCCGGTAATGCGGTGCAAACTGGTTCTTTCCCCAGTTACAACCTTTGGCCCCTTGCGCGCATCCCCCGCCGTGCTCCCAGGTTGACATTTCCCCGCAATCGCAGAATCGAAGAACTGACACTTTAGTGGGACTCGGCTCTTTTTTGCTTGACAGAAACAGCGTAGTTTGAGATACTCGATACATCAGAGGCAACCAGCCTCCTAGGAGCGACACAATGAGTGCAATCGACGACACCCGCAAACTTCTCCAGGACTTTCTCGCCCCCGAACTCCGCGCCATCACCGTTCGGCTCGACACCCTCGAAAAGAGAATCGACGGCATCGACCGGAAGATCGACGGCAACCAATCCGAGATCATGGCCGCGCTCCGTCAGGTCACCGACTACGCCGCCGTGCTCAGCCGCCTCTCCAAGCTCGAAGCCCGTCTTCCCGAACATGCGCAATAAAAGCTCCGCCGCGCCGATCCTACGGTAAGCGGTGCCTCTCGGGTGGTACCGAGGGCCGGATAGGTAACTCCGGCAAAACAATCCTATGCCCACCAAAAAACAGATCTCCGAAGCAGCCCGCGCCCTCGCCGCCAAGCGCAAGACCTTCGCCGGCGGCCGTCCCCCCATCCTCCAGCCGTGCCCCTGGTGCCGCGTCAAGTTCAGCGCCACCGAGCTCCGCGCCCATCGCCCGCGCTGCCCACAGAAAGCCGCCTAAGCCACCCCGCCCTTCCCTCGCTGCAACGAGGGGAGCGGCGGCCAACCAAAACGCGGGCCGAGCCCGCACAACTGTCAACAGGAGACAATCATGCCTAACACCCTGCAAGGTGCGGCCCGGCCCGCGCGCGTGAACTAGAAGGTTTTTGCCCTCTAGATGCCTGATGCAGCGGTAACTTATTGAAAGATTGGTGCGGGAGAAGGGACTCGAACCCCCACGGATTGCTCCGCTTGGACCTAAACCAAGTGCGTCTGCCATTTCGCCACTCCCGCGACCGGCATGTTGCCAGCCACTAGCGTATGGGAAACATGGGTCGATTGCAATTGTCCGGTGGGGACCCTTGGCTTCGCGGCCTCGATTAATGCTTGATTAGCCACATGACCCAGCTTGCCGCGATGGTGCCTCCGACAAAGAGGGCGAAGCAGAAGGCGCCGAAGCGGATCATCATGCGCGGGTCGGAGCGCTGGGTGATGCCGAAGACAACCGAGGTGAAGAGCGAGAAGAGGATGACTGCTCCAAAGTGAGAGATGGTCATGAGCGCTTCCTCCCCGTGGCCAGCGAATGGGCGTCGACAGCAGAGATGATGTTGAGCAGCCCGGCCACCACGATGAACTTTGTCCCGTAGTCGGCGGTGGCGACCTGCACAGCGGCCTGGCCGAGGTCAAGGAGCCGGGCGAGGATGTAGAGGATGCCGTTGCCGAGATCGCCTACGAAGTTGAGGATGTCGAGGATCTCGCCCGTGTTAGGGGAGTAGATCTTTCCCTTCAGCGCGAGGCCGATGGCGAACATGGCGAAGATAGAGACCATGACGAGCGTGCCGCGGATCCACTTGCGAAGCATGAAATGGCCTGCGCCGGGAACGAGCCAGCCGACGATGAGAACCATCGTGGGGAAGGAAGAGGATTGCGCGCGGACTGGTGCCGAGACGTTGGTGGCCATTGCTGATTCTGATGATAACAGGCCCGGCCAATCAAATCCTGACGTCGTGCAGGATGCTCGGGAGGCGTTTTGCCACGCCACTGCGCCGACAGGTTGCGAAGCCGGACGATGTGTGTCAAAGGGCCTGATTTGCCACATCAGGAAGTCATGGTACGCTTGCGTTTCCGATTGGTTTCACCCGATAGAGGTCCGATCCGTCGATGCGAAGAGTCGCCGTTGCTTCACTGGCCGCTTCCTTGGCCCTTCTCCTTGGAGGTGGAATCGTTGGTGTCACCCTGTTGCAGCGCTCCCTCAGGCGGACAATCTCTGCAGTCGCATCCGAAGATCGGCTGGACTTCACTCTAGGAACAGTCTCGAACATTGAAAATACCGGTTTCGAGGCTCTTGCCCCACCCACGGGTTATACCGTCGGAGCGGTATTTCGAAACAATCTCTATCTCGCCGGTCCTGGTGGCTTAGCCGAATTCTCGTCCCTGGACGCCAGACCGCGCCGGCTCCGCCCCGGTCTCGAACTTCCCCCGGCCGAGATCGTCGCCATTGCAACAGGGGCCATCCGTGGCGACTCGCGGCCCAGCCTTATCCTGGCCACTGGAGGCGAAGGCATTCTTTTTTACGATGGCAACACGGTTCGGCAACTTCTTTCCAAAAATCTCGCAGTTCGCGACGCCACGGCAATTCTGCCCCTGGCCTCCGGTGATCTCCTGATAGGCACCCGCCAGGCAGGCCTTCTCATCTATAACGGAAAGACACTCACTCCCTTCCAATCCAATCTGACCAACATCTCCATAACCGCCCTGGCAGGGGATGAAGGAGACCTCTGGATCGGCACTCGCAATCAGGGTCTCTTTCACTGGCATGCAGGCCAACTCGATTCTTTCGACACATCCACCGGACTGCCCGATCAACAGGTCGAGTCCATCGCGATCCACTCCTCCAACGTCTACGTCGGCACTCCTCTAGGCGTGGCTGAATTCAACTCCGGCCGCTTCGATCGAACTCTCGCCCGGGGTTTCTTCGCCCACGCTCTTGCTACCGACGGCATCACTCTCACCATCGCCTCTATCGATCAGGGCATTCGAGAGATCGCGCTTACCGACCACCACGCCGCCCATTCCGCTTCCGATGAAACTCTCCAGGCCGATTCGTTCTTCGCCGCTGGAGATAAGGATGGCTTGCTCGCCGTAAGCCACTCTGGCCTGGTCCGACGCGAGCCCTCCGGAGAATGGCGATCCGTCTTCACCGCAGAGTCCTCGCCGCTTGCCGACCGCAACGTCGCCGCTCTCAACTTCGCTCCCGACGGCCGCCTCTGGATCGGCTACTTCGATCGCGGTCTCGACATTCTTTCCCTCTCGAAGAACTCGCTCGGCCCTGCCGAACATGTCGAGGACGATCACATCTTCTGCGTCAACCGCATCCTCACCGACCCGGTGCGCCATACCGTCGATGTGGCCACCGCAAACGGCCTTGTCCTCTTCGATGCCGGCGGCCACCAGCGCCAGGTGCTCCTTCGACGCGACGGACTGATCGCCGATCAGGTCACCGATATCGCCTTCACTCGCGACGGTACCGTACTCGCCACGCCCGCGGGCCTCACCTTCATCGACCCCACCGGCATGCACAGCCTCTACGCCTTCAACGGCCTCGTCAACAACCACGTCTACGCTCTCGCAACCGACGCCACTCGCTCTACCTTCCTGGCCGGAACCCTTGGAGGCATCTCGTACGTCAGCGACGGTAATATTCGCCGCAACCTCACCACAGCCAACTCCGGTCTCAAGCAAAACTGGATCACCGCCATCGCCCCCATCAGCGGAGCCGATAGTGCAGGAGCTGAGTCAAATCAAGACAAATGGTTCGTAGGAACCTACGGAGCAGGAGTCATGGAACTCGACTCATCAGGCAATATCACCGCAATCGAAGGCGCCACGCGCCCTGCTGTCATTAATCCCAACGCCATGATCGTTACAGCACAGCATGTCTTCGCCGGTTCCCTGAGTGACGGCCTTTTCGTTTACGGTCGCACCACGAATCGCTGGTCCATCCTTACCGCCGGTCTTCCTTCCCGCAACGTGACCGCTCTCGCCGAACACGACGGCCAGCTCTACGTCGGCACTGATAACGGCATCGTCCGCATCGACGAAAGCAGGCTCGCGCAGTGACCCTGATCCGAGCCTTTGTCGCCTCCATCCTTCTCGCTGCGCCGGTCGCTCGCGCCGAATCCGGCGTCCTCATTCCTCGCGACAAACAGCAGCCCGATCCCGCCATCCTCTCACTCCAGGAGATGTCTGTCGCCATCACCATCGACAACGGCGACGCCCGCGTCCTCATCACCCAGATCTTTGCCAATCACACCGGCAAGGTCGAAGAAGGAAGCTACATCATCGCTCTTCCTGCCGGCAGCACCGTCTCCGACTTCGCCACCTGGGACGGCCCCGTCCGCATCCCCGCCGTCATCCTCGAACGCAGGCGAGCCGAGCAGGTCTACGATCAGGCACGCCTGCAAGCCATCGATCCCGGACTCCTCGAAGCCGGTGAGCGCGACGGCTCCGATCCGAAAGCCACCCCCACCTTCACCGCCAAAATCGTTCCGATCCCTGCCTACGCCACCAAGCGTCTTGAACTCGAGTATCACCAGTCGCTCAGCACGTTTCACCTCGCTCAAACTTTCGTCCTGCCCTTGCAGCCGTCCGTCTTCCAGAAGCAGTCCGCAAAGCACTTCACCCTCCGCTTCGAACTTCACTCCGCCCACGCCTTCGCCGGCCTGCAAATTCTCTCCAAAACCCTTCCCCTCAAGCTCACCCAACAAGACGCCCATACTGCCGTCGGCACCTTCGAAGGCACCGACGTTGCCTTCACAGAAGACTTCGCCGCTACCTGGAAGCTCTCATCTGCCGCCGCAGACAGCCTCGTCGTCACCACCTACCGCAACTCCCAGCCCGCTCAACCGTCTCCCGGCGAAACCTCTCCGGCGCCGACCAGGCAGCCTGAACCCGGCTTCTTCCTTGCCCAAACCCTCCTCGCCGATGGCATTCCCAAACCTGCCCAGCCAACCAATCCTCGCAACGTAATTCTGCTCTTCGATAACTCCCTCTCCATGCAGTGGGACAAGCTCGAACGCAGCTACGCCGCCCTCGAAAAAATCCTGCTTGGCCTGACCCCCGCCGATCATTTCAACCTGCTTCTCTTCAATCAGGACATCGCCCTCTTTCAACCGCAACCCGTAGCCGCAGACCCTGCAGCCATCCAACATGCTCTCGACTACGTCCGTTCCAGCCGCCTTCGCGGAGGCACCGACATCGGCAAAGCACTCACTGCCGGCCTCGCGCAGTGTACCCAGCCGAACTCCAGTCTCATTCTCCTGACTGACGGAGGCTCCGATCGCGGCGCGTCAGTCCTCACCGGAACCATCGCCGCCAACTACACTCAGCAGTGGAAGCAATCTCCCCAACATCCGCGCACCCATGTCTTCGCGGTGGGCGACGATGCGAACCTCCCCCTGCTCAACCAACTTGCCCACAACGATGGTGTGCTTGAGTCCGTCCTATCGAGCGAGCCGGTCGAAGCCAAGCTCGCCACCTTTCTCTCCCGCATCGCAACGCGCCCCGTCGCTGGCCTGCATCTGGCGGTCGACCCTCGCGCGCCCATCCATACCATTTATCCACTCGACTCCGACGTCTACGCCGGAAGCATTGCCTCCTGGGTTGGTGACTACACCACTCCCGCGAAGAACGTCACGTTCACCGCGCAAGCCTCTCGCGAAGGAACGCCTTTCAACGTTCACGTTAAGGTCGATCTCCCCGCCGAAGCCCTTACTCATCCTCAGCTCCCACGCCTCTGGGCACAGGCTCGCGTCAACGCGCTCCTCGATCAGATCGCCCGCGAAGGCGAGACCCGCGAAGCCGTCGACGAGATCATCCGTCTCTCCCGCCGATACAAATTCGTCACTCCTTACACCTCTTTCCTTGCCGTTCCCCGCTCACTCCTGCGCCCCCGCATCATCCGTCCCGGAGACCCCGTCCTTCGCATCCATACCGATCCGGCCATCACCTCTGTCATCGCGCTCTTTCCCTTCGGCCTTACCAAATCCCTGCGCCACATCGCCTCGGAAGACAGCTTAAAAGGCCAGGACTCCGATCGCCTCTGGGAGACCCGGTTCCTCGCCCCTACCGACATGAAGGACGGAACCTACACCGTCCGCCTCATCCTCCGCGATGCTGCCGGCCACACTTACTCCGAGTCCAAAACCTTCGTCATCGCCTCCACTCCACCCGCGGTCCGAGTCACCCTCGACCACTCCCGCTACCATCGTGGCGACATCATGTTCGTCCGCGCCAAGGCCACCGCCACCACGCGCAGTCTCATCGCCCGGTTACAAGGAGACGGCGCCAACTCCGGCGCGTACGGCCTCGCGGACCTCCGCTGGAACCCTGCCGCTCTTTCAAGCACCGGCCAGCTCCGCATCCCTGACAGCCTCACCCCCGGAACCTATACCCTCTCCGTCACCGCCGAAGACATCGCTCACAACATCGGCTCGCAGGAGGTGAAAATTGAAATCATCCCCTGATGCCATCACACGCAAGAGCCGCCTCCTGCTGGCCGCTACTGTTCTCCTCGCCGCGGCGGCTCTCACCGCCCACGCCGATCTTCCCGCGTGGATGCAGCAGATTGTCTCTGCCTCCACCGTCGAGTCTGCCCTCTACCGCATGATGGACCTGCCCGGTCTTCGCACTCTTTACCCGCGGCCGCCAGCGGAATCCCGCGCAGAACTCTCCGCCCTCGTTCAGAGATCCCCCGCCGATCCCGAACTCTACGCGCTGCGCGCACGAGCCGATGAGCAGGCCCTCGACTTCACCGCCGCCGAGCAGGATTGGAAGTCCTACGTAGCCCACGCCAAAGATATTCCCGCCGCCCAACTCGAACTCGCCGGCTACTACGACCGTCGTCTGCAGCCGCAGCAGGAAATCGCTACCCTCACTGCTCTTGCCGCCGCGCCCTCCGCGCCGGGCGAAAAGTTCATCTCCGCTTCCAGGCAGCGCTCATGGCAAGCCTACAACCGCATCCTTAAGATCGCAGCCGACCAGTCGCTTCCACCCGAAACAACCAGCGCCACGTACATAGCCTGGATCGCCCGCTATCCCGGCGAACCATCGGTCCGCGCCGCCTACATTAACACCCTCATTCATCAACAACGTTTCGACGCAGCCGCAGCCGCCATCGGCGACTATAAAACAGCGATCCCCGAGGATCAGGTCTTTCCGCTCAAAGCCACAGCCCTGATCGCGTACCGCAGCGGTTCCCCTGGCAAAGCCCTCGCACTCTACGCCGCCAGCTTCCAGCCCCTCTGGCCTGCCGAACTTATCCAGAGCTACTACGCGATGGCTGCTGCCCAGCACCGTCAGCGCGAGTTGCTCGCCGATGCTCGCGGCGCACTCGTCAATAACCCGGACGATCTCGCCGCCGCCAGCCGCATCTTCTTTTACTTTCAGCAACAGGGTAACCTCAACGCCGCCACGCGTGCCTTCGACGAATACCGCCTCAGCAAAGAATCCCGCAAAGCTGCCTGGACACCGGACGAGCTCTACACCCTCGCCACCCTCCTCAACAACGTCGGCCTCTACGCCGAATCCGCCCGTTACGACTTCGCTCTCTACAACACCCCTGGCAAACTCACGGTCAGCACGCAACTCCCGCGAGAGGCCGCCCTCAGCGGCATTGCCAACGTACTCCTCACTGCGCCAGACCAGTCCATCGATCTCGGTTCCGGCAACCTCTCCATCTATCGAGACATCGCCACGCTGGACAACGGCCCGGGCTACCTCAACGGCATCCTTTCCCTGTGGCTCAACTCTGCAACGCCCGCAGCTGAATTTCGGCAAGAGGAGCAACGCGCCGCTCCTTATTTCCATCTCTCCAAAGCCGCCGAAGTTCTGGCTCTCCTGGATAAAGACTTCCCCAACGCCGCGGCGCGACCCGCTCTCCATGCAGCCCTCATCCGCGCCTACGCCGCTTACGGGGACGATCCCGCCACCATCAAAGCCGGACGAGACTTCGTCGCCACATTTCCCAATGCTCCGCAGCGCATTCCCGTGGCTATGGTCGTTGCCGACGCCTACGCTCGCACCGGGAACACGACTGCCGAATTCGCCCTCTACGATCAGTTGCTCGCCGATCTCGCCCACAATTCCCAGGGCATGCCGCTCACTGCATCTGCAGCAGCGACCCCAACCCCGCCCGCTCGTCCCGGCGAGACGGACAACGACACTCCTGCAACCCCGGTCATGGAGCCCACTCACGACCAGGCTCTCGATCTGACCATCACACCCGCCACCATCCCTGCAACTCCCGACGACCTGAATTACAGTCAAATTCTCGAGCGCTACCTTGGCCGCCTCTCCATCACCGGCAAGCTCCCCGAAGCCCTCGCCGTCCTGCGTCGCGAGCTGGACCGCAACCCTGACGACCCGCTCCTCTATGTCCGTCTCGCCGACTTCCTCCAGCAAAATAACCTCGCCGCCCAACAGGAGGAGGTCTACCGCCGCGCCATAGCCCGCTTCAACGACACCACCTTCTACGACAAGCTCGCTCGCTTCTACCTCCGCCAAAAACGTCAGCAGGATTTCGCCACGCTTACCCGCCAGGTCGTCGACACCTTCCACGGAACCGGTCTCGAACAGTACTTCTCCAACGTCAATCGCAACTGGCCTCAGGTCTACCTGCAACTTAATCTCTACGCCCACCAGCGTTTTCCGCACGAGCTCAAATTCACCCGCAACCTTCTCGTCGCGTATCGCACCAGAGGCACTGAGGACTCCGCAGCCTGGGAACTGCTCCTCCGCCAACACTGGTTCGAGGCCGACGACCTCCGCAACCAGTTCTTCGACTACCTCAGCCGCACCAACAAACTCGACACCGAGCTGGCTTCCCTCCAGCAACTCGTCCCCGCCGAATCCCAGCAGCAACAAAACCCCGCCGCCACGCGCGAACTGGCCGAAGTCAACCTCTGGCAGTCGCACTTCGAGCAGGGCGCACCCCTCCTCGGTAGTCTCGCGCGCGCCTACCCAGCCGACACCGCCATCGGCGACGAAGCCGCCAGCGTTTACCGCTCTCTCGCCTACTTCGATCCCACTCAGACCGCCCGCGCCGTAGCCATTGAGCGGAACCTCTCCCTCGCTGAACCCGCCAACCTCGACCGGCTCACGCGAATCGGCGATACGCTGGCCGACAACCAGTCCACAGCCATCTCCATCTCGGCCCAGGCTCAACTCGCTGCTGCTGCTCCCTACTGGCGTCGCCTCCCGCAAATCCACCCGGGCCGGCCCAGCGGCTATCTCCAGGCTGCCACCGTCTTCTGGGACTACTTTCAGTTCGACGCGGCACTCGCCCAGATCGCCGCCGCTCGCCAGCAGTTCCACGCGCCTGCCCTCTACGCTTACGAGGCCGGAGCCATCTATGAGAATAAAAACGTTCCCGCGCAGGCAGTCGTTGAATATGTAACTGCGTCGATTACAGCAAACCCCGACGGCCCAGCCCGAGCCCGTCTCCTCGCCCTCGCCACCCGCCCAGCCTACGCCCAGCTAGTCGACGACGCCACCGCCAAAGCAGTAGCCGCGAATCCCACGCTCGCCACGCTCACCCTGCGAACCGATGTTCTCGCTGCCCGCAAGCAGCAATCCCTGGTAGCCCCGCTCGTCGACTTCGCCATCGCCCATTCTTCCAACACCGATCAAGCTGCCGGCCTCGCCACCTTCGCCCGGCAACTCCAGCTCACTCCCAGCTATCGCGCAGCGCTGCAGCGTGAGATCGCTCTCTCTGCCGATCCCGTCCAGCGCATCGAACTCCAGTACACCCTCGCCCGATCTTACGAGCAGGACTCCCAACAAAAAGATCTCGCCGCTGCCCAAAACATCATTGAGTCCGTCTACAAAGACAATCCCAAAATACTCGGTGTCGTTCGCGCCACTGCCGACTTCTACTGGACCAACCAGCATCCCGGGCAGGCCATCGCCGTCCTCGTCGAAGCCTCGCACAGCGCGAACCCGGAACTCGCGCATGCCTTCATTCTGGAAGCCGCCACCAAGTCCAACCAGAGCAGCGACTACGGCAAGGCCCGCGCCCTCCTTGCCCCGCTTCTCGCGCAAGATCCTTACAATCCGCGATACCTCGCAACCATCGCCGACAGCTATGCCCTCGCCGGCGACAATAACGCGCTCCGCGACTTCTACACCACTACGTTAGCCGCGCTAAAAACCGCAAATCTATCGGCAGAAGACCGTCGCGACAAGACCGCATCCCTCCGTCAAGGTCT